>PDWJ01002629.1_pt1 | contig 18660 bp, 27 predicted proteins | sample 1430881 | NCBI WGS metagenome assembly PDWJ01 (sample SAMN01162460, study PRJNA174530) | Oral metagenome, whole genome shotgun sequencing project. | biome: Marine environment; feature: Marine mammal; material: Swab sample of the gingival sulcus; isolation source: swab sample of gingival sulcus...
AATCAATATAGACACATTATTTGTATGAGGCAATGATGGAAACAATTGTGCTTTCAAAAAAATTCAAACTTCAAAATGGGACTGAGGTTACCGAACTGAAGCTTAATTTCGATGAGTTGTCAGTAGGAGATTTTCGGCAAATTAAAAAACTGGAGTCTCAGATTTCAGACACAGTGACAGTTGATGTGAGGGATATGGCACGTCCCAAATCATTATCATTTGAGTTTCAGTTGGCATCTGGCTTTTTAGCGGCGGTCAAGGGGACAGATGGATTGCAGATTAGTGATTTCTCTAAACTGCCAATGGTGGATTCGCTGGCCCTTGCGCAATATGCCAATTTTTTTTGGCTCAATGTGGACTGAAAACAGAGGGTGATTTCATGCAGCTTTATGCAACAATTGGTCAGATATCACTCCACTACCATACTGACGTTATCGCTCTATTAAACATGCCGATTACGGCACTCTATTTTCATTTTTCACGCATCAAACAGGGCATGGAGCAATGAGTCGAAAGTCTGAATACACAATAGATTTGGTTATCCAAGATGACCAAACCAAAGACAGCATTCGCAGTCTCGAAAAAGGTCTAAAGGAAGTTGGTAAAATCGCTAAAAAATCCGGCGATAATATTGATATTGCTCAAAACCTAAATGACGCCCAAAAGGCAGCTGATGATATGATATCGCAGCTGCATAAACTGGCTAAAAACACTGACCTGGATTTTAATGCTATTATCAAAGCCTATGCCAAAAATTCCAAAAAAGCGATTTCGGAACTTGAGCGACAATATGCCAGGCATCAAGACCAATTAACTGAATCCAAAACGAAATATACCGACCTGCAACGTCAGATTGATGTTTACAAAAGCAAACTTGAATCCACAGCTGTTAGCGACAAGGAGCGGGCAACGATATCCAAGCAAATCGTTGCCATAGAGAAAAAACAACGAGACTTAGGAATAGAAAAACTGGAGGGGCACATTCGCCACAATCGGCAAATACGTGCAAACCTCAAATCAGCGGAGCAATCAGCCAAAATTGAGGCAGCGACAGCTAAACAAAATGCGAAATACGAAAAACTCGAAGCACTAAAAGCCAAGCGAAGGGCAACTACGGATAAAGCTGAAAGAAAGGCGCTCAAGGAAAAGATAAGGCTACAAAAGGCTCATATTAAATCCATTGAAAAAGCGGAAAAAGCTCAAAAAGCAGCCGCCAAGGCGACCCAAGATGTTGTAAATAAGACAAGTAAATTACAAAAGCTCTTTAGGGGGATACAAAAGGGAACACAGCTTGCGTACAACGCGACAGGATTGATTGGAGGCGCTGGCAGAACTGCGAAGGCAGCTGTTAGCGCAGGCGTAGGTATGGCTCAGGTTCTCGGCGCTGGTGTTTCTGCTGTTGTGCAGGGGGCAGATGACGAGGTCGCACGAGAACGACAGGCAGCTCGCATAAAAGGGTATAATGACAAGGATCGTGAAAACATCCTACGTGAGCTCTACATACGAACAGGCGCAGACTATTCTGTTATCGTTGATGCTATTAATCGTGTGCAAGGAACGTTGGGCGGTGCGTCAAAACTAAGCAGCGGAGAACTCATCGCAGCAACTGCTATTGAGCTTCGTTATCCAGGCACATCTCATGCGTTCGCTTCTACATCTACTGAAGCTAGCACATCTGCATTCCAGATATATGCCAACCGAATGAAGGCAATTCAGCGTGCGACAGGTGCTAGCTCGGAACAAATACAGGCGTCTGCGCAATTGTTGGCAAATATGAAATCGTCGTCGTTTCAAAACGCTAAAACGACAGAATTGCAGGCTGTCTACTTGGGGCTACAAAACAGCGGTGCATTTGATTCACAGGAGGAACTCGATATTGCGTTTAAAGGTTTTGTTCGAGGACAAGCAAGGTCCCGATTGGATGTTTTTGAATACGCTCAAAAACACGACTGGAAAAATCGTGTCAGGGGACAGCAAAACAGGGTTCAGGCAGAAAACACACTACGAAACATTGACTGGGGAGCTATCTCTGTGGCTGCCCAAAAAACGGATAGTAATGAAATGAAATTATCAGCCGCTGAAAATATGTCAATGAAGATGCGCAAACTCGAATACGCCAAAAACCAGTTGTTACTCAAATTGATCCCAGCGGTATTGCCCGTGGTTGATGCATTGGCCAACTTGCTATCTGGTGAGGGAGCCAAACAGCTGGTTAAAGGCATTGGCGATATTTTTATGACGGTTGCACCGCTATTAGAGCCCGTATTTAAACTGTTAAATGTCGTATTGAAATTTCTAAACGAATACATCCTATCAAATCTTAAAATGTTGATTGAAAAATTGATTGACTGGATTGGTGGTTGGGTTGGTGGCGATAACAATCAAACGCCAATTCTACAAAATGCCAATGGCGGCGTGGCATTCATGCCGTCTGTTGTCGGCGAACGTGGACCAGAGGCTATTATTCCGCTGGATTATAGCCGTCGGCAGAGAGCAAGCAATATTGCGACCCATATCAATCAAACGTTCAACATGGGACACAACGAAACCACCACGTTGTCACTCGCAAACGCTGTCAGGTCACGTGATTTTAGCCGAGCAATGACTGAAAATGCGTTTTTCACCCGTCGTCGAGGAGAGTTTTAAGTGAGTAAACAAATAAAATTCTACACGGCCATCAATGGCGATACGTGGGATAGCATTGCGTTTAAATGCTATGGTGATGAATTTTTATGCGACGCCCTATGTGCAGCCAACTCACGAAAACATGAGGGTGTTATCGTTTTTGGTGGTGGTGAAAGGGTAGCTATTCCAGAAAAGCTATCTATAAAGACATCCGTTATCAAAGCACCGTGGGGGAAATAATGCAGTATTTATCATGGGCAGATGTCATGATTCCACTGTGTTTTGTCACAGGGTTTTCATACGCGAAGCGCGCCCGCATCGTCGAGCATCGCGGAGGTTTTGTCTCATCACGCGGCTTGGAGGCTACGGAAATATCTGTGCGTGTCGCGTTAAACCGTAGCGTTGCGACAGCCTATGGCGTGAACTTTGAGGAATGGATTAAAGCCATAGAGCAATTGAGTGCCAGCAAATCCAATGAGGCTGGCACAGTGGCACTCGGCGGATATCCGATTTATCCGGAACTCAATTTCGCGCTGACAAATATCAATCGCAGCCATACAACAGACCTGGGAACAAACGAAATATCTACACTGGAGGCCGATATCACGTTGTCCGGTGTGTCATGTGTTAAGGAGGTCTCGCGTGAACGAGCACTCGTTTTTGATGATAATGATGCGTCTATCTCATTGCCCAAAGTAACGATTGAATGCAAAGGCAAATCGCTGGTGGTGCAGGATTCATTGTCTGTGGCGAGATTTGAGACAGCGCCCGATCGTTTGGATTTGGAACTATTTGTAGGGCAGGACTCGCAAAACCCCGAGCGTGATAGTTTTTTTAACGATATAATGATGAACTACGCGACAGTTTTATGTGAACTACCACAGGGCAATGTGACATTTAATGTCATCAGTTGCATGCAGATAGACAACATTCTCTACATTGAGGGCTCTATATTCCCCGAGGCTGCCTCTCAAACCATCACGCGTACGTTTGTTGACTGTGATATCGCCGATATATTGCAGGCAATTTGCGACGAAATCGACGTTAATTGCGATATTCAAATTGAGGGCGGAGTTGACTATTATCTCATGAATGCAACTCCTCTTGAAGCCATTAAGGGGCTACAAAACTCGGCGGGTTTTATTGTCTCACGCCAGGGCAACAGATTGATATTCGCATGGCTACCAGACACTATTGAGCCACAAAAAACGTTAGATTTGGTTATCGCAGACGACTCTCTAACCGAACTAACGTGTGGTGTCGTGTGGCGAGACGGCATTCACGAGGTCATAGCAGGTGAGTTTTTAGGCGAGGTCGTTGAGATCGTATCGGTTTTCCGTTCAGGTGACGGTGCATTTGCCGAGCAAACATTACGTCGTCGTCGATATACCCAATCCCTATTGCGTGTCGAGGATTTAATTGATGACACCATTGTTTCGCACTCGCAAATTGCACTACTTAAAAACAACACAACAATTCCCGTTTTGGTGGATTATCCCAGTTTTAATTGGCTAGATGGCATCATGAGTTTGGAATGTAGGGAGATACGATAATGTTCGGCTATTTCATCGTAACAGAGTTGACAGGGAAAAAGGATAGCGCTGGCTATTTTGTTCAGGCTAAGGTCAAGGCTCAGATGAACGAGAATATCCTGGGCGTGTTGTATTTGCCACCGTATTTGCGACAGGCACAATCTCAAATCGACGTAGATGCTACCATCATCGGTATACTGGATGAAACGACAGGACTGGGCTGTGCTATCGTTGGTATGGATGATGCGGATTTTGGCTATTTCTACAATGCTGATATTGAGATTCAAAAAACACTCAATGTTAAGGAAAAAATCACAACGGATGACGCCATAGAGGCTAAAAACGATATCAAATCGACCTCTGGCGACGTTGTTGCCGCAACAATCTCACTCAAAACTCACACACATGCCATCACGGCAGCTACGTTCACAGGCACGATAGACCCAAGCACGGGTGCCGCGACAGGCACAATTTCTGGAAATACGGAGGTGCCAGCATGAAAAACGGTTTTGTATTTTCAGATAATGAATTTGAGCTCACGGGAGAGGGGCAACTCTCAATGGGAGAGGGGCTCGAAATGTCACAGCGATTCGCCTACGACTACTCAAAACGCCCTCAAACCATCGTTTTTCGCAAACGACGAACGGCTCGTACAGGTTCAGTCTCTGTTACATTTGGACATGCACAAGTTGAAAACGTTTTTGATGAAATAGCCAAATACGAGGCCATTGTTGGCAGGGTAGGAGAGTTTTATTGGAACAAGCAAAACCTAGGCAAATTCCTAATAAAATCCGCTCAAATGTCATTTGCATTGGATGGCGTTGATATCATTTCAGGTTGCCAAATAGGGTTAGAAATTCAAGAGGGGTTTGAGCGAAAGGCTAGAAAACACGTTAATGTGCAACTGTTATGAGGTAAATCATGAACACAAGCGAATGTATAAAAAATATGCTCAACACTCGCCAAGGAGAGCATTGTTTATTTCGATCGTTTGGATTGGGCGCTATCACCGACCGTGTAGGCAGATTGTATCGTTCGGATATATCCAATGCTGTGGAGAAATGGTATCCTAATGTGACGGATATCGTCGTAAAACAAAACTCAGACAGCTATGACGTTCAAATCAGGGAGATTGGATAATGGATTGGATAACCGAATATGACACAGCCTCAGTATTTGAACTCATCAAACAGACGTATAAAACGGAGACAGGGCATGATATGCAAATCGGCTCTGATGAATTTGCCATCTCAACAGTTGTTGCCTACGTTTTCGGCGTTTTAATCAATGCGTTTAACAGTAAATCCAAACAACGATTTCTCGCAACGGCCACAGGCGAATATCTCGACGGATTCGGTGATAATTTTGACCTGCCACGACCACCCGCTATTCACGCCGCTGTGGAGGTTTACGTCGAGGTTAATCAAAACACTATTCTTACACCCAACGAATTTATTATTGCCGATGATAACGGCGTATCGTTCACACCGCTACAACTCACCGAGCTTCCTACCAGCGCCAATGTACTTTTTGTTGGCTGTCAAAACGATAACGTATTGGATGAAAACAACATTTTATCTGATAAAATTAAAAACATCTTAACGCCGCTATCTAGCGTTATCAGCGTATCAAACACTCAAATATCGGGAGGCGCTGCCGAGCCATTTCCATACACCGACGAGGGCGACGACGCCTATCGCGCGTATATTCACGCAAACCGAGCGGCACAATCCGTTGCCGGCCCAGGCGCCGCATACGAGCGGCGCGCCATCAATTGCGATGCGCGCGTCCTGGACGCCTATTGCCTTCGTTTTGATGATCCAGGGTATCAGCCAGGCAAAGCAATCATTTACGTCAACATATACGAAACGGGGGTAGCCGCACCAAACACAGATGCGCTTAACCGTGTCAAGGCAGAGCTCTCTAAAGACGATTTTCGTCCCACAGGGGACGATGTTATTGTGAGACAGGCAAATGTTATCACAAACACTGTTCAAGTGGAGGTTGGCTTTGATAGGCAGTTTGCGCTTTCAGGTCAACAAAAGGCGGAGAGGGATTTCGTCTCTTATCAGGCCTCGGTATCTACAACCATCGGACGTGCGTGGAGCCTATCCGAGCTCGCTAAAATGCTCTTAACCCCAGATAAGGATGGCATTAAGGCGTTGTACATTAAAACCGACATGCATCAATTCAACTACCTGCAATGCGGAATTGGAGAGGTCAATAATGTTACAGTGAGTGCGACTTATGCTTTTATCTAATATTGAGACACACAAATTATTGCCTCGGTTTGCAAAAACGCCATTCATGACATCGTTGTGTAGCGCCATCGACGAGGTTTTTCGCCATTTAGGCGAACGGGTTGAGGCATTGCCATGCGATAGTAGTCTCACGTCACTGGCAGCGTGTCGGGATGATGAATTGACACAAATAGCACAGGATTTAAACGTTATCCCATACTATCCAGACCTACCACGTTCAACGCGTGAAAATATCATCCGACAGTCAGAGCTGTGGACACGAAAATCAGGCACAAACGCATCAATGATTGCAATGGTAAATGCCATTTTCGATGTTGATACGACGACAATCACTGATAATCAAACGCTATATCACTATGACATAGATGTTTCAGGATTTAACGACGCTAGTGAAATAAGCATCAATCGAATTATATCATGCTTGCGTATCATCGGGCGCGCCTCACAAACGCCCTATTCATTCGTTTTTCATCATGAATCGGAGTTATTGTTACCGGTGTGTGCCGTTGGCGGCGATATGCTTATTCTCTATGATTCGAATGATATTTGCGCTCCATCTACAATTATTCCAGAACCTCCTACGTCTCAACCCATAGTAATGGGAGCGATGGGAGGTGAGAATGTTCAACTACGTGTCAATGGCCAACTCACTGTATACGACAAACCAGCGTGGACACCCGTTGAGATTGTGTTTCCAGACAAACCTATACACGAACCCAACAATCAAATGCTCGGTGGCACGATGCGAATAACAGGTAATTTGGCAAATAGGGGCATATCAATAGACATTATTAGGGTATAATATAACGACAGGAGGATTTATGGCAGGTGGATTTATCATGAGACATGCCCAATGGCAGGGCGGACAATCAAACACAGCGTCAGATAGGGCGCTATTCATCGTTCAAACAGTAGCGCAATTGCTGATTGATACAAACACAGGATGGGAACTCGACGCATCTCATAACGCAACGATAAACGATACAATGACTGATGATGCATCATCACCTAAAGTTTATATTCTGTTTTTAAAATCCTCATCAGGAGAAAAGCTGATGGTGGGATACAGCATATCCAATTCATTTAAAATGCCCGTGCCGTTTGGTTTTCTGACCTCAGCCTCGTCAGGTACGACTATTCTGTACGGTCTGTTTACATCTATGATTCCAGCTGGAAGCAATTCCGAATTTGGAAGCATAGGCAATGAATTGCTACCATTAGATGCAACCTTGGTGCATAGCGCCGCTTTCTCAAACGCCACCTCATGGGCAACTAATATGGCAAAAAAGAACACGGCAGGCGCTAAATATAATGCACAAATTGTAACGAATGGGTCAATCATCGCATTTCGTATGTATACTGATGATAAAATAGGTTCATGGTGGTTTACAGGGCCAATTGTCGAGACCTTGGCACACCCTGCCCTAGACACGTTGCCAACAGCCAAAATGCTCTCTATTCCGTTTACCTATGGAGATAAAGAAGGAGAGGGGAGATACAACATGTATAACACCAATGGTAAGCGATGGAAATATCCTATCAATGATTCATATTATGACAAATATAATGAGATAGATTTATTTCGCGCTGATGGAGAACATTTACAATCAGCTGGAGGACAAGGCATATTTTGGGACGGTGCGAGCCAACAAACGTTGCCACAAATATCAAATGCAGCTGTCACAGGATTTGAACGATGGGTAGCAATTTATTTGTGTATCGGCTCCGCAAATCCTATCGATCATTACATTGTAAAGGGCGATGGAATGAAGGGCTATTTTAATACAAATTTCCTACGATATGTTGATACCGACAGTTATACGTTTGGCCAAACGTTTGACAACGGTAATTTCGTTTATATCAGCAAGGGAGTTGCAATGGGTTGGGACGCCAGCAATGCACCTCTCAATGCCCCATAGGAGGCAATATGAGTTTCAAAAATTACGTTTTAACGCCAGCTGGTGAAAATATCGTTGCACAGGCTACTTCTGCCAATAAAATCGTGTTTCTACAAATGCTATCTTCATCAACCTATTTGGATGAGGCAGCATTGGTATCTTTAACACCAGCCGATTTAACTGGTCCACAGGGGATTATTAAAACGGCAGCTGCCACCAACAACGTTGCCCGCATCGTCGGTGAGCTGACAAATCAGTCAATAGCAACAAATGTCAAAACAGTGGCTATCACAGCTCGTCTATCGACACAAACGGATGCAGAGGCTGTTGTCGTTGCCGCTCAATCAGATCCCGACACAGATATATACATTCCATCAACGGATGAGTTGGAAACATCTATTCAGATTGCCTTTAATATCAGCATCAACAATGACACATGTGAGATAACGTCTGCTGCCAATGTCTCGCTCGGCGACCATGAACGCCTACGTGAACGAACTGTGACCACACATGCTGACGGCGATGCAAACGAGGGAGAATTTCAATCTATTTTGGGAGAAAAAATGTTTCTCGATGGTGTGATTGTCGAACAATCTGCGACGTTACCCGATACAGACGTTTTAGGCACCCTACAAACTCACAAGGGTATAACGATACTCAACCCAATTCACTATATTCCACGAGGAATAACCATTCATAAACCGAATGAACGAGTGGACGCATGTATAACAGCAGAGCAGACGGGGGAGGATGGCGCTACGAATAGCCTAGAGGCTAGAATTAAAACATATGGCGGCGAGATGGGCCCCTATGCACGCATGAATGTTGATTTTACTAGTGGCAAACCGATGAGTACGATTAATATTAATGCACAACAATACTACCATAATGCAACTGATGATTATGGCCCCAAAATTGATTTGAAGAATGATATTTCCTCTGGGCAAAATGTCAGTTCCGTTAGAATCGCAGCGGGTAAATTTCAACTTTCAAAAATGGTTAGCGCTGGTGTTGGTGTTGCATATGAACCATATCTGGAGGCGGATATTGACGGCGTAACAACAGAATTAACACCCGAATCTAAAATTGCAGGCAAACCTGTTGCCAGAGCATTATCTGGTGCAAATAACGTTGATACAGGTAGTGAGTACGATTCAACACCACCCGTCGGTTGTTTCGGACTATTTGCCATCCAAAATTCTACCTACTACAACCAATATCCAGCCTCCATTGGTACAGTTAATGGTTCTCGATTGCGTTTTTGTTCTCTGTTTTTAGACCCTAGCAATAACAACATTATTTGTGACGTGAGCTCTGCCTCACCAACTGGTAGGTGGAATTTATTGACACGAATGTCGGGATTTGCAACCACCAGTTCAACACAACTATGTTTGGCAGTGAGGGTTGAGTGAGTGCTATCAGTGATTTATATGCTAAATTATCCGATATTGATGCGAAATTGGTAGCACGCTGGCAGCGTGCCATTGTCAAACGGATAAAGCAATTCGTCAAAAACATTGCCAATGTATCGCCGTTTATTGATAAACCGAAAAAATCGTTATTTGGCGCTCGCGTGTCTAAGGATAAACGCAGTGTTGTTGTTTTTGGTACGTCGCCAAACGCGGGACGAATGAGAGCGTTTAACGCCCCGACAGACGATTGGAAAACCGTCTCTGAAACCTATCGGATTTTCGGCAATCGTGGTTGGCGAACAATTCACAAAATACAATCCGTCCGTACATTCGCTGGCGTCCCAATTCAGGATGTATCATATTACGGCACATCTGAACGACCAGAGCGATTTTTTGGTATCAAAACGGGCAGGGTGACGCTCGCCTATGGTAAAACGCGTAGCGGTTTAGCACTCCCGGTTTACGCACGTGATTCCTACGCCGATTGGGTAATGCAAAATCACCACGTTGAAATCGATAACCTGATTTTGGAGGTGGGGCGTGAGATATTGTTTGAACATGTGAACGCTGGAAAATGATTTTCTCTGCTCGAGCTCGTCTGATCCGTCATCGATGCGCTGCTCGAGCTCGTCTGATTCGTCATCGATGCGCTGCTCGAGCTCGTCTGATTCGTCATCGATGCGCTGCTCGAGGTCAGTCTGATTCGTCATCGATGCGATGTTATGCAATTTTAACCGCCCAGGCAAAATTATACTCCTGATGACCAACCTGATGCAGTAATGCAGGTGAGCCTGCCTGGTACACATAAAAATCATATGTGATTGAACCATCAGTTGTGACGACAGTCAGCCCATTGATGCTCAGTGTGTTGCCGCCACCTACGTCGCGAGACAACAAAATCGTTCGGTCTGTGTCATTATCGGGTGCGACGTAAACAATCGCTTTTTTGCCAACACTAACGTTTTTAAAACAAAAACACGCACCGATGATATACGTTCCAGCTGGTGGTATGAGATTTCCAGCCTGGCTCCACCAGGAGTCCTCTCCCGTTTTTAATAACAACGCATCGTCATCAGGGAATGGTATCGGCGTATTGATTCCCGCACTCAATGTTCGTTGGCCTTTCAGTGCTCGTTTGGTAAACGGTAGGACACCGCCTCCGCCACTCGCAGGTATCGGCGCCCATTGTCGATTGCCATTGAGATAGTGCGTGTCCGGCGACACTGGCGCATCGGGTAATTTAGGCTCACGACCAGCAATACCCGCCGCATTTGTCTCAATGGCTGCGGTATTCGTCGCAATCCTGGTTGCGTTCATCTCAATGCTGGTTGTATTCGTGCTTACCGCCGAATTTATCGCCGACAAATCCACGCTACCACCACCGCCAGAAATAATGGCTATCGGCGGTGCAGCTGCTATGTCCGTATTGACAATGAGACTATCCAGGATTCTGAGATGTTCGTGAACAACGACACGATATTCATCATCTTTTGACACCCGTATTTCATACTCAAAATAACCTATACGCGTTACTGTGTCTGCCTGTTCAAGACGAAAGTGAATATCACATTGGGTAATATCAATAGTCCTCAAAATCGCCCATTGTTCATTGAGTTTTATGAGTAACGTTGCCTCACCACCAATAAAAGATTCTGGCACATTGGCTGTAATATTCGTGGTGTCGCCCTCAAATATCGTTAGCATCACACACCTCCCAAATAATCCTCAATGACCGCCCTCGCCGCAATCCAGCCCTTGCATACCTCACAGCGATAACCGTGAGCTCTCAACCCGTCCATTATCGTTTGCTGTGTGTTAGATACACGCCCACCACGTTGCCGTTTTAGCTCAATGAATAGCCCGTGATAGCCACCGCGCGGCACAGCAAGCATTAAATCCGGCACACCAGCCCTCACGCCCTCCGCTTTCATCTTGGCACCGACGACGACATGCCGGTCGCCGCCATTCGGTATGGCAAAAAACATGTTCTGTTTTACACCATAGCCTCGATACGCCAGCGACCACCACTGCATAAGGCGTTTTTGCTCCGTATGCTCAGTGGGCGTGGGGAGGCGATATTTTCTGTTTTTTTTTCGCACCACTCCCTCCCAACCGGTGTCATTTCATACGTATTATTCATCATCTCCCCTTTTTTTAAATCCTTCTCTCTTATCAATTCATCTTTACTTATATTAAAATACTCACAATATTTCCTACGCCAATGAAAATCCCTTGCGATGTAAGGTTCGACTTCTAACCAATGCCAATGAAAATCCTTTGCGATGTAGGGTTCGGCTTCCAACCAGCGATCATTTATAATGTCACGGGCATAGCAAAAAGCACTATAGCCCTTCTGCATGATCACCGGCTCGGCTTCCGGCCAGCGGCATTTTAAAATGTTGCATGCGTACTCGCAGGCAGCGTAGGCATCCTGCATAATCACTGGCTCGGCTTCCGGCCAGCGGCCACCGATAACATTGAGCGCATACTCAAATGCATTTATTGGATCTTTCAACGCTTCTTTTGCTGTTATATTATATCTATTACTCACCACTCCCTCCGTAACGAAAACTTAAAACAACATAATTATTTTGCTGATAATACGTATCAATCCACGTGATTTGGAGTTCAATTGTTTTGCCCGTTTGTTGTTCGGATTCCAAGTCGTATTCGTGCAAAATAATAATATCTCCAACATGAAAATCACGGTCATTTTTACGGATTTCACACGTTTTTTTATTGTGTTTAATTGCCTCAAAATAAACTTTTTCAATTTTAAGATTATGAACCTTAATCATCACCCACCACTGCCCATCTTAGGTATATTCACTCAGCCAAACGTTAAAAACGTGAGCTGGTGATTTTATTTTTTTAAAGCCATGAATCTTTTCTTTTGCTTTGACGTAAGATTCAACCCAAAACACTAAGCTACGAAAAAGAGCATCAATAAAATCCATTACCTCACCAGCCTTTTCCTCTTCATAACATTCGTCAACAGTTTCTTTAAGAGGGGATCTTAATTCACTAATAAATGACCGATCTGTATAAACCTTTATCGGGTCTGTAAGGTCTATATCCCTGATATAAATGAGCAGGTTAAACTCATCAATAAAGCTTATTAATTCATCAGCCTTCCCTAAAAAGTCATCAGCCCTTTCATTAAGATTACTTTCTATAATTTTCACATATTCATCCTTGATAACATTATGAGCATGTCTTGATAAAAACTTAAATTCTTTTGAATCTATATCGACTTGCGACACATCATACACCCCTTGAACATGACACAGCTTTTTAAACAGTTCGTTTTCTATATATAAATCATGCAGTAACCCACGAGTAATCTCAATATTTTCTATCTGATTGATATCATTAATTTTACCTATTCTCCCTAGCCTACATGGAAGATTTTCAATAATCATATTCCGCCCTCCAGCTCGTCTTCACTTATATCAAAATGCACGCAATACTCCGCCCACCGTTCACCATCTTGCCTGATATACGGCTCCGCTTCAGGCCAACGGGCGCCGAGGATATAGCGTGCGTACCGATAAGCAGCATGGCCATCCCGCATGATTACCGACTCCGCCTCAGGCCAACGCCTTCTGATAACTTTTTCGACATAATTACAGATGGCATCAGTATCTTCCATAATCCATGATTCAATTTGCTCTGAATGCCTATCCATTAAAAAATCAAATAAAGCCTCATAATAATTCATCACTCATCCCCTCCTTACCGGCCACTCGCCGCTGTGTAGATGGCGCGAATGCTCTCATCCTCGCTTACGAAAACCTCGCTTATTTCCTCTTTTTCTTCATCGGTTATAATCGGCTCGCAATACAATTCTGACAAAAATGGTATAAATCCACGTGCATTATGCGCCGCGTTGCTCTGTCCATAATCCGTCCGGACGCGCCCGAGTAATTCTTCCAAATCACGCACGCTATCATTGTGTCGCTTGATAAGCTCATCCGCTACAACCCTCGCCGTCAACAGCGCGTGGTGTAGCGTCTGCATGGTGCGTTTGAGAATCTCAAGCATGTGCAAATTGCCCTTCGACGCCATCAAAATAGACTCCTGTTTGGTCGTTATAACCAAATCATTTAGCCTCTCGATAATTTGCGCCTCATGCGCCCGCCGGTACTCCTCAGGGTCAAATAACGATTGCTGCGACTCAGAATCAGGCAGCTCGCCGAGTTCAAACGCCCTCTCCAACGCAATTATAAAATTTTCAACTTGCTCATGATTGGGGTCCAGTTTCTCTCCCAACCATGACAAATATTTTAAACCATCCTTCAATAAACTTATGGCTTGTTTCATTGTTTACTCCTATTTATATTAAATTTCCCGCAGCGCGGGCATTTGAAAACTGATTGCCGATAGCATTTTACCCTCTCGACTCCGCGCCTCATAGCGTTGACTCATCTCCCATTTGTGGAGCATCGGCTCAAACTCCCACAAATCAATGAGGTCAAAATATAGCGCCGTTTGCCGGCGTTTTTCGTGCTCTCCGCTGTCCCTATAGAATGGATTTTTTTTCGTTGCCTGCCGAACCCGTGCGTCAATCTCCTGCCGAACCTCATCGTCGGCACGGTTTAAAATCTCATCCATCAATACGCGACGGCCATGCTCAAAATGCTCATAGCAATCTCGCTCATTGTCTAAATTCTCAATAGATTGCTGCGCATCATAAAATTCCTGCAGCAACTCACACAGCCAGGCATCGGCGTGGTTTTCAATGGCAGACCGGATTTTAGACAGTCGAATGTGCGATTTTTTCGCATGTATCTCGCGCTCCTCGGCTCGTTTTTGTTGCTCTATCGCGAGGTTACGACGCTCTAGCCAGGCAAGGCAATCCGGATCGTTTTTTCGTATCAATACGCTCGTTGCCCATTCTAATTTGGCGTAGATTTTAGGCGCAGACGGGCAATAATCCGGCGACTCCATCGCAGTTTTTTGCGCAGCCGTCATCACGACGATAAACGGAAAATCCCTAAAAAACATCGTCCAACTCTCAATCATCCCACTGCGCTCCGCGGGCGTTTTTTTAGAGAGCTGGTTGGGATATAGAAAATTCAAGTGTGCCAATAATTGTTCTGTTTCCTGCGATTTCATAATCAATACTAATTTTTGCTAAACCTAAAAATTTCTTCCAAACTTTTCGACCGATTCTGTTCGGTTTTTAGCGGCGGCAATGGCGGGGGCGTTGCCTGTTTTTTAGCAGCCTCTCGTTTCGCCTCCCAGTCGCCGATGAAACCCTCCTCGCGTAGCCATTCGTAGGCACTCCAGCCGCGTTTACCCTCGCGCAAGACATTCTCCTCGATGCAAATATCCCACACAATTTGGCACTGCTTGACCGAGATACCGCTACGGAGTGAGAGGTGTTTGACGTCATGAAAACCCAGCTCCGAGGCGGACGCGATAAGAAGGTCGATGAGGATTTTGAAACGATGATTTTTTGTACTATCGAATTTAAACACTGGTTTTAAAACTCTATAAACAACAGCTTGTTCCATCAAATCTGCCCCCATTTTAAACCACTTATTACCTATTGTCTCACTCATTTGTTTTCCCCTCAGTCTCTTTTGCGGGGCTGAATCCGTCTCAGTCATTCCCCTCTTTTCAATCAATCCCACGCCTAAAATGGGATATTATTGTCATCAAATGTGTCAAAATCTGTTGAACCGCCGAATTGTTGGCCGTTGTTAGGATGTGGCTGACCAGGTATGTGTCCCTGTTGCACTGAATAGGGCTGTTGAGGTTGTGCCTGTGGCTGCGTCGTTTGTTGTTGGGATTGTTGTGGTTGCTGCGGCTGTGATTGCTGTTGAGCCTGTGGTGGCGCGCTGATGAGTCGTTTTAGGCGTATGTTTTGATATTTGCCGTTTGTCGTGACCTCAATTTGCACCCATTTGCCGACCACCGTTGGGACTAAATTGGGCACCTCAACAATTGAGTCGGTGAAAACGCCTAGCGTTGCCAAATCTCGCCGGAACCACTCGACGCTCTCTGGCACAACCTGGCCGTAGTCTCGCCTCAGGGTTAAAAATGTTCTGGTTAGAGAGCCCGCTAAATCCCCCTGCATAACCTCCAGATTGAGTCCGACGTACGTTGAAATAAACCGTCCGTCTGATTCTCGATAATGCTCGTATTGAAACCAGGCATCGGTAATTCGGACATTATATTCACCGTCCGGGAGTTTAATCGGTTGTCTCCCGGCCTTCGCATATGCGTCCTGATAATCCATTAGGGTGTTTCTATTTGTTTGTTGTGGCATCATGATAATATCTCCTATAATTTTCGCTAACTCGCGTCAGCGGTGGCATGAGCGTTGGCAGTCTCCGCCTCGCGCTCAGATTGGTTTTGGGTGAGTTTTTTGAGAAAAATGTGATAATTCAGTGGTATTGTAGACAGCCGTCCCGTCCGATCACCAGCCTCCACATTTTCGCTAGGCGTGAACTGCAAAACGCGCCTCTCAACGATTTGTCCATCGGGATTACTGACAGTTATAATCGATGCATAGCCAATAATATCGACCAGCCCTATAATAAATCGACGGGCGCGTTTGGATAACGTCGGAACGATACGTTGAATTGTAACGTGATTCGACGTTGATTCAGTCGTTTGCGCATGTGACACAAAAATCACACCATAGGGCAGACGCGCCATTTTATTGATGACGCGTTTAAATTCATCGTCTGCCATTGAATATCCCTTGCCGTAGCTCAAATCGCCAATATTTTTAATGTTTTCACGCTGACAAATATAATCTACACACATGTCAAATAAATTGTCGATGGTATCAACAACAATGGTTTTAAATTTGTGTTTTCCCCTGGCCAACTCAGCCAATACGGATAGCGCGTCCTCCCATTTATCAATCGTTAAATTATACGTTTCGAGTGAGCTAAGCCCCGGTTCCGTTGCCAGAAAAAACGCATCTTCTGCACGGCTACAAAATGTTGATTTACCGATTTTCGGTTGACCATAAATTAGCATTGATAATTTCGTCATATCAATAGTCGGTTGAGTTTTTTTGGTTGGTAATTTCATTGGTTTTCTCCTTTTTTCAATTTAAATCTATCAATGGTCATGGCTACGATATTTTGGACTGTCATTTTCTCAAATTGCTCCCATTGCTGTGCAACCCAATCTGTCATGTTTATTTTATCCAAATTATCATAACCTAATATATTCAATTGCCCCTTAATGCCGCGTTCTAGGCTGCGTATCTCAAAACGTTTGCTCTGAGGGTAATCATATAATGTTTTGGTTCGTTTGTTTTTTCTCCTCATATATCCTCCGATTTTTCGCTGAGTTCGGAATGAACTCGCTGTTTTTTGTAGACACCTGGGCATCTCCTCATATCACCACCGTTTCTGCATAACGGCAGGTATTCACACGGTTTGTTCCATTTAGTGCAGGCGCTGGAGCATTTATAAATATGCTTGTTTTGTAACGCCGACCTAATATCTATAATTTTGTGATAAAGCGAGGTTTTGACGTAGTTTTTGCGCTCGTCGCTGATGGCCACGTATTCCCGATAGAAATAATTATCATCTATCGTATCAATGCAACGTTGAAAAAACGCATCCTCGGACTCACCAACACGCTGTTTGGCACTTATTTTGCCCGTTTTTGATTTAGCGATTAACGCTTCTCTACGTGCCTGGTATTCCTCGTCACTCTCCGATTGGCGCATTTTAATCAGTGGTTTTTGCAAAACATTATACAGTGCACCATGGATGGGCTCGCGATAAATGTTCTCCAACGCTACGGCATAGAGCGCAATTTGGTCGTCAATGGCGATGCGTGATTTGTATCCGTCGTCGATTTTTGAGGCGGTTTTGTGTTCAAAGATACACAGCGCGCCATTCCAACGAATAACGCCGTCGGTTTTGCCTGTGTATCGGCATCGATGCATTGAGTGATTTGTGTCCGGGTTTTTGATGGGTATTTCAAATTCGCGCTCAACGTCTACAACAATAAATTCCTCTGATGGATATTTCTCAATGTAACGGCTAAATAGCGCGCGCGCTCTAATGCGATCCTCGGTCGATAATCGCTCATTGCTGCCAATCAAATCCAGCGCTGCCTCATCTCGGTAGGGGGTATTGAGCCCATACCACGTCTCTAATGCCTCGTGGATAGCTGAGCCGAAAACGAATGGCACTGGTGTTTCAATAGGGACTATCTCGTCAATATAGCGGTATTTGTATTTTTGTCGGCAGGCCTGAAACAACTCGGTGGATGAATAGGTATGATATTGCATACATTTCTCCTATTTATATCAAAATCCTATTGCAATATGAGCAATGGATTGATACAGTAGTGGTAAACAGAATTATATCAGTGATTGGATGGTAGTGATTTGCTACCGTCTAATCAAGTAAAATCCTGATTTTACCAGACAATTCTCTCGGCGAGTCGCTCGACGTATTCCCACAAATCAAAATTGGGATCAGCCTCGTACAGTCGTATCACCTGAGCAATGGTGAGCGTTGCCAGGACGTAGCGAACAGCGTCGTAATAGGAATGAATTGGCACGAAATGTGTCGTCGTGAGGTTCATTTTTTTTCTCCAGTTGGTTAAAGGTTTGATAATGCCCTCTGTTTGAGAGAGGGCCGTCAGGGGCTCAAACACGACCCAACTGGTTGTCGCTGTCACTTTTAGCACAAAGGCTGATGTTCATGGGTGACAACCCCCGACGATTAAATCGGCGTATAGCAAACCTTGTCTTTCGGGACAAGCAACGCCAGTCAGGAAGCGGGTTTGAGCCGCTGCTAAGAGCAATCTAGCATGGATTTTGTCGAAGTCAAGAAAAAAATGCAGTCGGCTATTACCCGGCAATTAGGTGGCTATCAGCCGGCTATTACCCGGCAATTAGGTGGCTATCAGCCGGCTATTACCCGGCAATTAGGTGGCTATCAGC
>PDWJ01002630.1_pt1 | contig 18660 bp, 15 predicted proteins | sample 1430881 | NCBI WGS metagenome assembly PDWJ01 (sample SAMN01162460, study PRJNA174530) | Oral metagenome, whole genome shotgun sequencing project. | biome: Marine environment; feature: Marine mammal; material: Swab sample of the gingival sulcus; isolation source: swab sample of gingival sulcus...
AGCAACCGTAGAGGAAATGAAGGAATGCACCCAATTCAACGCAATAAAACCATTGATGAGTGTACACAACTATACGATATAAATGATTTTGCAAACGAATACAGGGCAAGTACCTACATTTATAAGGCTTTTACTGAAAATAATTTTGACTGTGAAATTCCAGAAAACTTAAAAGAAAATATAAGTTATCAGAACTTGATTGATATGCTAACTTTTGACCGAGCTGATTTTGAAAAAAACATTTCGCTTTCGGCTAAAAAAAAAGTAAAAATTGAGAGTAAGTGGGAAAGTGAAAGATTAGAAGAATTGGTAAGTTTACAGAGTGGATTATGGGTAGGTAAAAAAGGCAATTTAACTAAAATAAAGGTTCTTCGTAACACAAATTTTAAATTAAATAATGGCAAATTATCCTATGAAGATATTGCTGAAATAGAAGTTGAAGAAAATCAATTAGAAACCAGAAAATTACAATTTGGAGATATTATTCTTGAAAAGTCAGGAGGTAGCGATACACAGGCTATCGGAAGAGTAGTATTGTTTGATAAAAAAGACTCTGAAACTTATTCATATTCAAATTTTTGTTCTCGTATAAGAGTAATTGATAAAAACAAAGTCAATCCGATATACCTATGGTTGATTTTACATAAATTTTATAAATTAGGAGGAACAGAGGCTTTACAAAACGGTGTTAGATTATTAAACATTGATTTGACAGGATACAAACAAATTCAAATCCCGCTTCCACCGCTCGACATTCAACAAAAAATAGTTTCTGAAATTGAGGATTTGGAAAGGCAAGAAGAGAAGGCTGTTGAGGAAATTGAAGAATTAAAAGAAGAAATATACAGTACTCTAAATTCTTTTCCAGAAAATACAGTTTCTACGTTCTGCATAATATCTAAAGAAAAAGAGAACCCACAGAACAATTTAGATTATAATTACAACTTTATTGGTCTTGAACATATAGAAAGTAATACAGGAAAGATTACGATTAATAAAAAACTTGGAGAAAATATTTTATCAACTAAAAATAAATTCAAAAAAGGAGATGTTTTATATGGCAAACTTAGACCATATTTGAACAAAGTTGCAGAGCCTGATTTTGAAGGAGTCTGTTCTACTGATATTTTAGTTTTAAACACAAGTATTCCAAAACTATTGAAGTATGCTCTGCTATCAGATAGTTTTGTTAAACAAACTTCTGACCTAATGAGTGGAGTAAGTTTGCCAAGGGTAAAAGTAAAAGATTTCTTAAACTTAAAAATATCACTTCCAACAGAAGATAAGCAAGAAAAAGTAGCAACCAAAATAGAAAAAATAGAGCAAAAAATAGCTGAATTAGAAACAAAAATTGCTGGTATACCAAAACAGAAAGACGAAATATTGAAAAAATATTTGGAATAAAGCCAAGGCAGACAAATAAACTAAATGAAAAAATCCGACAGAGAATAAGTTATATATGCTATGGCAAATTAAAGTATTTGTTTCAAAATCAGAAAAAATAAAAAAAAATATTTTTTTGCAGAATTATTTTTTTTATTTAAAAATAATATCATACATTTGCATCGCTCTTGAAGAAATAAGATAGAGTGTATTTGATCTCCCTTAGCTCAGTTGGTTAGAGCACCTGACTGTTAATCAGGGTGTCCCAGGTTCAAGTCCTGGAGGGAGAGCAAAAAATCTCCTTTAGCTCAGTTGGTTAGAGCACCTGACTGTTAATCAGGGTGTCCCAGGTTCAAGTCCTGGAAGGAGAGCTTGAAAAAGCCGCAAAATTGCGGCTTTTTTGCTTAATAGAACTCTCCCCTTTTCCTGTATTTTATATTTTTCCGACTCGCTTTTCCGAAATAAAATCCATATTTAAGTTATTAAATCATAAAAATACCATTTTCTTTTTTCTAATTTCTATACATTTGCAAAATAAAATTTGACATTGCTTGAAGGCAATTTATTTACTGATAAATAACAACAAAAAATGGGAAAAATATTGATTATTGGCGCAGGAGGCGTTGGAAGTGTTGTAACACAAAAAGTTGCTTCTCTTCCCGACATTTTTACAGATATTATGTTGGCAAGCCGTACAAAATCGAAATGCGACGCAATTGCCGAACGCATTGGCGGGAATAAAGTGAAAACTGCGCAAATTGATGCAGACAATATCGACGACTTAGTTGCTTTATTGAACGATTATCGTCCGGATATTGTTGTAAATGTGGCATTGCCTTATCAAGATCTGAGCATCATGGAGGCTTGTTTAAAAACCGGAGTCAATTATCTTGACACTGCCAACTACGAACCGCCGGAAGAAGCCAAATTTGAATACAAATGGCAATGGGCATACCGCGAAAAATTTGAAAAAGCAGGTTTAACTGCCATTCTTGGTTGCGGATTCGATCCGGGCGTTACAAGTATATTTACCGCTTATGCTGCAAAACATCATTTCGATGAAATACATTATCTTGATATTGTCGATTGTAATGCAGGCGATCACGGAAAAGCATTTGCTACGAATTTTAATCCGGAAATTAATATCCGAGAAGTTACTCAACGCGGAAAATACTGGGAAAACGGAAAATGGATTGAAACAAAACCGCATGAAATTCATAAAGCATTGAATTATCCGAACATCGGACTCAAAGAATCGTATTTGATTTATCACGAAGAGTTGGAATCGCTGGTTAAAAACTTTCCTACCATTAAAAGAGCCAGATTCTGGATGACTTTTGGCGAAGAATATTTAACACATTTGCGGGTGATTCAAAATATCGGCATGGCAGGAATCGAGCCGATCATGTACAAGGGTGTTGAAATAGTTCCTATTCAATTTTTGAAAGAAGTGCTCCCCAATCCGGGCGAACTTGGCAAAAACTATACGGGCGAAACCTCAATCGGTTGTCGCATAAGCGGAATCAAAGACGGAAAAGAAAAAACATACTATATCTATAACAATTGCAGCCATCAGGCAGCTTACGAAGAAACCGGAATGCAAGCCGTGAGTTATACCACCGGCGTGCCGGCAATGATTGGTGCTGCCTTGTTCCTTACCGGACAATGGAAAAAAGCGGGAGTGCATAATGTCGAAGAGTTTGACCCCGATCCGTTCATGCAAATGCTCAAACAACACGGATTGCCTTGGCATCAGAAAATTAATGTCGATTTAGAAGTGTAAAAATCCGTTTTCGGATTTTCTAAACAAAACTTAAAATGCTTGAAATTTATAATAAAGTTCCTTCTCCGTGCTATGTTCTCGAGAAGGAACAATTGATTAAAAACCTGAAGACGATTAGTCATGTAGCAAATCGGGCAGAAGTTGAGATTATTTTGGCATTTAAGGGTTTTGCCATGTGGAGCGTATTTCCTTTGATGAAAAAATACATTAGAAGTGCGGCTGCCAGTTCGCTGAATGAGGCAAGGCTTGCCTTTGAAGAGATGAAAACATTTGCCCACACTTATGCGCCGGCATATTCGCCCGATGAATTTGGCGAAATTATCAAGTACAGCAGCCATATTACGTTTAATTCCTTAAAGCAATTTTATCGTTTTTATCCGGAAATAAAAAAATTCGGCAAAAAAATCTCTGTCGGGCTTCGGGTTAATCCTGAATATTCAACCGTCAAGACGGCTTTGTACAATCCTGCCTCGCGAGGTTCACGTTTGGGCGTGCCTGTCGAACATTTGGCAAATGGTTTGCCCGAAGAAATCGAAGGACTTCATTTTCACAGCTTGTGCGAGTCTTCTTCCTACGATTTGGAAATCCTGATTCAAAAGTTTGAAGCAAAGTTTGCAAAATTCCTTCCTCATATAAAATGGGTAAACATGGGAGGCGGACATTTAATGACTCGTGATGACTATAATACCGAACATTTGATTGCATTATTAAAGGCTTTCAGGAAAAAGCACGAACTTCAAGTCATTCTCGAACCCGGAAGTGCTTTTGCATGGAAAACCGGAGTTCTCGTTGCCACAGTTTTGGATATTGTAGAGAATCACGGGATAAAAACCGCAATAATGAATGTTTCGTTCACGGCTCACATGCCCGATTGTCTTGAGATGCCTTACAAACCCAAAATACAAAAGGCTGTCGAGCAATCAGACCACTGCTATCGGATTGGCGGAAACAGCTGTTTGGCAGGAGATTATCTCGGAGAGTGGTGTTTTGCAAAGCCCTTGAAAGCGGGCGACAAACTGATTTTTGATGATATGATGCACTATACAATGGTAAAAACCAATATGTTTAACGGCGTGAAACATCCTTCCATCGGTATTTTAAATGACAAAAAAGAGTTTTTAATGATTCGAGAATTTGCTTATTCCGATTACAGAAACAGACTCTCATAACAGAGCAAAACAAAAAAGGTCTGCCGCAATTTTCTTCAAAAAATCAGATTGTTTTTTCTATTTGGTAGACGTTCCTTTCGCTCGACGAGCGAGAAATCAGTTCTGCCAAAAATCCGGTAAGGAAAAGCTGGCTTCCGAATATTATCGTAAGCAATCCTAAATAGAACAGCGGACGATCTGTCATTTCATAGACGTTGTAAAATATTTTTGCTCCGGCTAAATACGACAAGATGACAAAACCCAAAAAAAAGCAAACCGTTCCCCATATTCCGAAAAAGTGCATTGGTCTTTTCGAGAAACGAGAGATAAACGAAATGGACAACAAATCAAGAAAGCCGTTTACAAATCGTTCGATTCCGAATTTTGAAACGCCGTATTTTCGTTTTTGATGTTCTACAACCTTTTCTCCGATTTTCGAGAAACCTGCATTTTTTGCCAAAATAGGAATGTAACGGTGCATTTCGCCATATACTTCAATGCTTTTCACAACCTGTTTCTTGTAGGCTTTTAGTCCGCAATTGAAGTCGTGAAGTTTTATTCCGCTGGACAATTGAGCTGTTTTGTTGTAAATTTTGCTCGGAATATTTTTTGTAAGTTTAGGATCGTAGCGTTTCTTTTTCCATCCGGAAACCAAATCATAATCATCTTTGACAACCATTTCATACAATTCGGGAATTTCCTCCGGACTATCTTGCAGGTCGGCATCCATTGTTATGACAACTTCGCCCTGAGCTGCGTCGAAACCGCAGAACAAAGCTGCGGATTTGCCATAATTTCTGCGAAATTTTATTCCTCTGATATTTTTATCCTTTTCGGAATATTTTTCGATTATTTGCCACGAATTGTCGGTGCTGCCGTCGTCAACCAAGATAATTTCATAACTATAATGGTTTGCATGTACCACCCTCTGAATCCATTCAATCAATTCAGGCAAGGACTCGGCTTCGTTATACAGCGAGATGACTATTGAAATATCCACTTTTTGTGTTTTTATTGGTTATCTGTAAAATATGATGTTCCCTGTGAGAACGGATTTTTAGGTGTTGGTTTGTTTAAAAATATTGAAGTAAACAGCGCAACAACAGTTCCCCAGAAAAATTTGGCAAATAGTTCGCTTTTAGCCAACGACAAAGGTGTCGCCTTGTCTTGTTCCTTTGCAAGTTCGTCAAGCATCTGGTCTGCAAAGGCTTCGGGAAGTCCCGAATTTGCCAATATTTCGCCGCTTGTTTGAAAATATTCGTATATATAATTCGGATTTATATATGTACAAAAAATAAATTTGTAAAAACCAAAAAGCACTGCGGCAAAAAACGAAATTCTGACGCTGATGCTAAACATTTTTCCGTAGCTTACAAATCCGAGAATAAAGTTATTGCGCATATGTCTGCTTGTGATATACAAGCCGGCGATTAAAATTATTGGTCGGACTAACATATAAACCGACGAAAAAGGAGCATTTGCCCAATAAAAAATCAGGTCTGTAACAATAAAGGCTGCTCCGTAAATTGCGCCGTAATTCATTGATGCTTTCCATATTGATAATGTGCTGTTATTCATGCTTGAAAGTATTATAATGTTGTGTTTCGTGTCTGTTATTTGATTTTTGTATCCGATGAAGACAAAAGTAGATTTTTTTTTATAGCCTGCAAAAAGTTAAGCGAGAAGTGCCGATTATTTTTATTTCACTGTATTAATTGTCCTTATAAAAAAACAGGGAAGAACAAGAAATATGTGTTTTTAACACTTTATGAATCATTGTCTTGTAATTTTTTTTTGATTTTTTCTAAAAAAACTTTGGCACTAATCGTAAAATTTCTATTTTTGCGCTGGGGTAAGTCCTTTACGACCAGCTCCTGTTGAATTCCCCCAGGGCTTGACCGCAGCAAGGGTAGACGGTTGTAGCGGTGCGATAAAGGCAGCTTGCCCCGCATTGAAAAATGCCAATGTAGCTCAGTTGGCCAGAGCAGCTGATTTGTAATCAGCCGGTCGGCGGTTCGAATCCGTCCATTGGCTCAAATTTAATTAAATAACTAAAAAATCCTTACTCACACTTTACAAGAATTAAGGTCGCGGGAGTAGCTCAGTTGGTAGAGCGAAAGCCTTCCAAGCTTTAGGTCGCGAGTTCGAACCTCGTCTCCCGCTCCAATTTTTTATCCAACTTGCATATTCTAACATAAATCCGCAAGTTTTTTTTCTTTTTACCCAAATTTATTAAAATTCTAATACATGAAATTTTTTATTGATACTGCAAATCTTGCAGATATTCAGGAAGCTCAGAATCTCGGTGTGCTTGATGGCGTAACCACCAATCCCTCGCTTATGGCAAAAGAAGGCATAAAAGGAGAAGGAAATATTCAAGCTCATTATCTGAAAATATGTGAAATAGTAGATGGCGATGTCAGTGCCGAAGTTATTTCTACTGACTTCAACGGCATGATTAAAGAAGGCGAAAAACTTGCAAAATTACACCCTCAGATTGTTGTGAAAGTTCCCGTAATCAAAGAAGGCATAAAAGCAATCAAATATTTTACAGACAAAGGAATCAGAACCAACTGCACCTTGGTTTTCAGTCCCGGACAAGCCTTATTGGCTGCCAAAGCCGGCGCAACATATGTTTCGCCCTTTATCGGCAGGTTGGACGATATTACTTCTGACGGAATCGACTTGATTTATAAAATTGTTGAGATGTATGCCACTTACAGCTTTGAAACACAAGTTTTGGCAGCTTCGGTGCGCAACCCTATGCACATCATGCAGTGTGTCGAAGCGGGGGCAGATGTCGTTACGGCTCCTTTAGCACCAATCATGAGCCTTGTAAAACACCCGCTGACTGACATCGGGCTGCAAAAATTTCTCGACGATTACAATGCTTTGAATAAGCAATAAATAAAAATAGGAGGCAAGTTTACATTACATGTTTGCCTCCTGTTTTCACGTGTGTGTAAAGTTCTTACTTCAGAATAGGCTGTTTCATTGCGCTTGTATCTTTAGGCATTCCTTTTTCAGTTTCGGGAAGCAAACTTGACCAGATTTTGCTCAAAGGATTTTTCAACAACCTGTCATATGCTTTCTTGTCCAACAGATTGTAAATACTCAATTCCGCTTTAATTATTTGCCTTTCTTTCTTGCCCAAACGAATCTCAATGTTTTTTTGATAAGAATCTGCATTTATGGATTTTTCAATTTGAGGATTGCTTTCTTGGCTCGAATTTTGATTGTCTTTTACCACATATTCCTTGATATCTGAGTCAAGTTGAATGCTTGAACTGATTTGGCTGTTTGCAACATTTGTTTGCAAAACGACTAATCCAAATAAAAATAACAAAAGTAGCGTTTTGTGAAATTTTGTTTTCATATCCTTGTATAAAAGTCAATAAATCTCTACTTCTTTATAACGAAAAATATATACTAAAGGTTACAAAAAAGGGTAAAAAAAGTAATTTTTATTGAAAAAAAAATCAAAATCCTTATTTTTAGTTTCTTTTCTGCTTTTTTTAGTTTCTTTTTTGTTTTTTTTCGGTTTCTTTTTAGTTTCTTTTCCGATGTGAACGATGCAATCCGATAGATAGATTTCCTTTTTTCAAATTTTTCTGTAAATTTTTTTGAAAAAAAACTCCCTTTTTATTTAACTTTGTGATTAAGAATTTGTATTTGTCTCAATGATCTTTTTCAAGAGAGACTTCAATACACAAGCAATAGATTGTATTTTTTTGATAATCTGCATCTTAAATCAATAAAATTTGGTAATATATTTGATGTAATATTTACGGTCTTAATTGCCTAAATATACAAATTTGAAATTTATAATCAATAGATTTATGCGAAAAGAACTTTTTAATTCATTATCTTTCAGGCTATTTAGTTCAATTTTAAGCGTTATTGTTTTCGGAGCAATAGCAGCCATTCTTACTGTACTAATAAGTTCGAAGCAGAGATTGATGGTCGATTTAAGAAAAGATGCGAAACAATTTTATGAAACATTTAATTTAGATTTAAAAAGAGTATCACAAAAAAACCTTCAAATAGCATCGTATTATGCTACACTCCCGATTGTGAAAAAAGCATATTATGCTCCGAATGATGAAGCCGGTAGAGCCATTTTGCGCAGACACCTTTTACCAATGATTTACGAAACTACAAAATTAAACAATATAAATTTTGAAAAATACCATATTCATTTTCATCGTCCGCCTGCCGTTAGTTTTTGGCGTTCGTGGAAAAGAGGAAAAAAAGAAGGAGGAGACGATTTAAGAGGTTTTCGCTTTACGATTTTAGATGTTTACAAAAGTGCAAAACCTATTCAGGGAATCGAAGTCGGACACATGGGAATTGTTATTCGAGGTATTGCCCCGATAATGGATCGCGATAGCATGATAGGCTCTGTTGAACATTTGATTCAATTTGACGATCTAATTGAATTTTTGGTGCTGAAAGACAATCAAAACGTGGCAGCATTCCTGACAAATGACATTAGCAAAATAGCATGGAAACTAAATAGCGATAAAAAAATAGGCGATTTTAGCTTTTTTAAATCGGCAAAACCATTTGACGATATAATTGATGCCGAATATTTAGAAAAAGGACTCATTCAGCCTGACTTATTCATGAAAGATAATAATGCAATATTCACATTTCCGTTGAAAGATTATACAGGACAAACCATTGGAGTATTGTGTTATATCAATGACTTTTCTGAGTTTCAAAAATACAATACAAAAATTCAAATTTCTATAATTGTCGGGATTATAATCTTTACAATCATTATGTTTGGCGTTTTATACTTCTTTACGAAGAAAAATTTCATAAAACGCTTCAATTTTCTTTATCGCAGCATCAATGAAATAGCTGAGGGAAATTTATTAAGAGCAATAAACATGAAAGGCTCAGATGAAATAGCAAAAATGGGCAATGCAATGGATAAAATGCGGAGTAATCTGCAAAATGTAATCACAAAAATTTATGACGTAGCTGATGATATTGGAAAAGCAGGAACAGTGCTTGACGAATCAGCCCACCATTTGTCTGATTTGGCATCAAGACAAGCAACTTCATCAGAAGAGGTTTCTGCTTCAGTCGAAGAATTAACATCTAATTTTAATAAAATTACAGAAAATTCAAGAGACGTTAATACTCAAATCGACAAAAGTGTTGTTTCTATAAAAGAGAGCAATAGAGTTTCGGAAGAAACGCACAAATCAATGGCAACCATTGTCGATAGAATAAATATTATTAATGATATTTCATTCCAAACAAACATATTGGCGTTAAATGCTGCGGTAGAAGCTGCTCGCGCCGGCAAGTACGGAAAAGGTTTTGCGGTTGTTGCCTCCGAAGTGCGAAAACTTGCCGAAAGAAGCAAAATAGCTTCAGATGAAATCAATACCTTATCAAATGCAGGTTTGTTATTGTCTAAACAAGCCGACGAACAGTTGAACTTGATTGTCGAGCAAATCAATTCTATTACCTTGATTGTCGAAGAAATTACTTCTTCGAGAGTAGAACAAAATTCTGCTGCTGTGCTTATTAATGAAGAAATGACGAATTTAAGCCAATTGTCGCAGAAAAATGCTGCTATTGCGGATAATCTCTCGGAAAGTTCCACCGAATTACGAAGAAAATATCAATTGTTAATTGACTCTGTTGCCTTTTTTAAGCGAAATAGTTCTTAAAAAAGTCATTGTACGATTTTTTCACTTGTCCTATTTTTTCAAAGCAATATTTTAACTGAAATAATCGAGAACGATTCATCAGCATTGAGCCTTGGAGAATTTATTTCTTTTCTATTTATACATAAAAAATACTGATTTTCAAAAAAATTACTTTGCGTTTGTTTTTATAGTTCTAAAAATCAGTGAAAATAAACTAATTTTCAGCAAAGTATTGACGTATTAAGCACGAAAATAATTGTTTTTGTGAAAAAAATCATCTTATTTTATGTATGAAATTAAAAATTATTGTATAAATTTGTAAAATAAACTTTACATTGAAAACAGGAATTGTTACAAAATCAACGGGAAGTTGGTTTGAAGTAGAAAGCGGAAACTGTCGCTATGAATGTAAAATAAAAGGGAAATTCAGGATAAAAGGGATAAAAGCAACAAATCCGCTTGCTGTGGGCGATATTGTCGATTTCCAAACGGAAGAAAACAGCACAGTCGGAGTGATTTCCGCGATACATGAGCGAAAAAATTATATTGTCAGAAAGGCAACGAAACTATCGAAAAAAGTTCATGTAATTGCAGCAAATATCGACATTGCTTGGCTTGTAGTTACCCTTGCGTATCCTGAAACCACAACAATTTTTATCGACAGATTTCTGACAACAGCTCAGGCTTATCGCGTAAAAGTGAATTTGGTTTTTAATAAAACAGACCTTTATACTGAGCAAGGAAATGAATATCTCGAAGAGTTAATTGAAATTTATAGCAAAATAGGCTATGAATGTTACAAGGTTTCGGCATTGAAAAAACAAAATATTGACGTGCTTCGTAAAAAAATGGACAATCAGGTCAATGTCATTTCAGGGCATTCGGGCGTTGGGAAATCGACCTTGATCAATGCAATAGATCCGAAACTGAAATTGCGAATCGGAGAAATGTCGGAATATCATCAAAAAGGGAAACATACGACAACTTTTGCCGAAATGTTTTCGATTGATTCCGGAGGAAAGGTAATAGACACGCCGGGAATTAAAGCGTTTGGGATAATTGATATGGAAAAGGAGGAAATTACACATTTTTTTCCTGAAATGTTTGCACTGATGGGGCAGTGCCGGTATTACAATTGTACGCACACACACGAACCGGGCTGCGCAGTAAAACAAGCGGTTGAGGAAAACAAAATTGCAGCCTCAAGATACAGAAGTTATATTGATTTGTTTTTGGGCGATGACGACAAATACCGCTCAAGCTCATAAACAATTGCAAAAAACAAGCGAATTATGAAAATTGCATTTACTCTTTTCCTTGTTTTCATTCTTTCATGGATAATTATTCTTATTCTAAAAAGAATCAGAAAGCCAAGATTAAACACTGACGAATATTCAGGGTATAAAATCCTTCTGGGCAAAGCACTTGAAGACCACAATGTAGAACTTGCTGATCAGGCATACCAAAATATGATTTCGTATGTCGAAAATGAAAATACAAGAAATGAAAATGCCTACTTTTCAATATTAAAAAACCTGAAAGTCGATTACAACATCTTTAAAACCCAGAATCACACTTCCTGCCAACAAAAAACGACACACAAAACCGCTCCGGACGAAACGTACAAAGAACTATCGCAGCAAGCAGTGTTTATGAGCAGAAAAGCAACGAAAATAAAAAAAGAAAACCTGTATCATGCCATTGATTTATTGCAAGAGTCGGTAAGAATTAATCCCGAAAAAAATATTCAAGACCATTTCAAGTTGGCATCTTGCCTCGCAGGAACAGGGAAATTTGAGGAAGCTGACAAAATATACAAACAACTCTTGATAGAAAACAAGCAAGATGATATTTACAATTTTCATCACACAAACCAAAAAATACTGGAAAAAAGATGCTATAATGATTTTCTTCGCAAAAACTACAATGCCTACTTAAAAAACTATATTTTACTGATTATAAATAATATCATACACCTTGCTTGCAAAGGAGATACGGAAAATTTTCACACATTAATACGAACGAAAGATAAAACAATGAATTTCACGCCTTCGCGATTAAACAGTGTGCTAAAAAAGACAAAAGGCATTCAGAAAGATGCAATCAATGGCTTGGTAGATGATTTTATTCACGAAAATGCAATTGAACTCAACAATATTCTTGACAAGACTTCAAATTATTTCACCAACAGAAGGCTGAATCGGGAAAAATACACCCGACATTTTTTTAAAGATAAAAGTTTCATGGCTGCATACAAAAAATTTTCAAGCCAAAGGCTCGAAATGCTGATTCATTTTACCTAAAATCGCAAAAAAAGCTGTCCGAAACTTGTCCGGACAGCTTATTTACTAACCTTAATTTAACTTTAACTTACCAAATAACAAACTTTTTAATTTAATCCTTTTTGCCAATATTTGGCATTTTTCATGCCAAAACACATAAAGTTTTGTCTGAGTGAAAATTAAGAAAAAAATATCCTAATTGACACAAAATAAAAATGTACGCTTTTGATACAGTTGATGTACGCTATCGGTCATTTTTCGTGTTTTTTTCACAAGTACAAAGCAAAAAAAAATCCTGTATCAATAAAAATACAGGATTTTTTCTTTCGGTATTTTTTTGCTTTTATTCTGCATTAACCTCAGAGATATATGCTTTTGAGTTTAATTTTTTGGCAGAAGCAAGAAGTTTTTCGGCATCGTTTCTTGAATCAAATGGTCCAATATATACTTTGTACAATGGTTTTCCTTGCGGAATATAATCCGGAATGTAATAATATCCACATTTGAATCCTTTTTGTGCAAGTTGCGCTTTCTGAGCTTTGGCAACATCTTCAAGACTATAAGCAGAATGGCTGATTACAAAACAAGGCAATTTCAAGCCCCATTTATCGGGAACAATTGTTTTTTCTTCCTTTTTTTCTTCTACAGCCTCAGCAACATTTTCATCTTCGATTTTTGCAATCTCATCTAAATCATCGTTTTGTTCGTCGTTCAAATTGTTGTCCTGACTGTTGTCGAATCCGGTTTCTTCAACAAGTTTCTCTTCAGTGGAAAGCAATTCGTCTTCCATGTCGACACTTTCTTCGGTAACAAATGCCGTTTTTCCTGTGAATGAGCGCCAACGCTCCGGATACAACAAGAAATAAACGACAATGCTAATGATAATCACGCCAAGCACAATAAAACTTATTCCTAAAATCTTTTTCGATTTGTCAGACTTCTTCTCTTCTTCGTCGTTTTCGGTATCTAACATAATATCCGAATTGTCTTGCAGATTGACGGTCTCTGAAGATTCTACTTTTTTTTCTGCTTCAAGCTCTTTCTTTTCCTCTACTTCATTTTCCTGAGATTTTGGCTCTTTGTTTTCTTTCGACTTAAGCTCTTCTGTTTTTTTGTTTTCTGTCTTTTGGGACTCTGATGTTTTTTCCTTACTCATAACACTTCTGTTTTTGGTTAACAACTATTTTTACTGTATTTCTTTTTTCCTATAAGCGAAAAGCACAATCTGCTCGCTTAAATTACACTAAAATTAGAATAAAGATATTTAAAATGCAAATTTATGGTATTTTTATGAACAATTTGACTTTTTTTTCACAAAACTCACTTTTAATTCATTGGTTTCACTCTACTTTTTTCGCTTACTTGCATCTTTCGGAAGTCAAAATTTGTAATTAAGTTTATTCCCGGCGATTTGCCTTTTTCAAAACTTCCAAAAACAGACGATTTTTTCAAGGCTTTAGCTCCGTTTATTGTTGCCCACGAAAGCAATTCGGAAAAGCCAACATCCGGAAAAGCTTTGTGAATTGTTTGTAACTCATCGAATATCGACAATTTGCTGTTCGATGCCAAACTGTCTGTGCCAAGCGCAATCTTGCTCGAAAATTTTCGGAAAAGAGCAACATCTGGCAGTTTATTCTCAATAAATAGGTTTGCGTTCGGACAAAAAACAAAATAAGGTGCTTTGAAGTGTCGGGCTGCCAAGTCAATATCATGGCATGAAGAATACGTGTTGTGTACCAAGAGCGTGTTGTAGGCTGTCGGCAAATGTTTTATTACTGCTTCCAATGATGTTTTTCCGGTAGCTTGGAAGCAAGATGTATCAATGCCTTTTCGGGCAAAAAATTCCGGAAGCCTTCCTTTGCCGCTTATGAACAGCTCATTTTCTGCCTCGGTTTCTTGGTTATGAATGCTGAGAATTTCGGTTTCTGCTTTCGGATAAAGTGCGTTCAACAAGCGAAACAGCTTGTCTGAAATAGAATAGGGTGCATGGGGCGAAAATGAAATGCTGTCGTTGGTCGAAGGGAATTTTTGCTTTAAAACCAGCCATTTGTCAAATAACGTTTTTGCCAAGCTAATTTTACGAGAAGCAATATCTTCTTGTAAACCAAATATTTCGATAAAAGTATGGTAACAAATATCGCTTTGAAATTTTGTATGAAAAGAATGCGCAGAATTGGATATGTCTCCGACAAGCACAACGCCATTGTTTCTTAATTCTTTGTCGGCGTTTAGCATATTTTGGACAATTTTCTCTTGCTGCTCGTTCCTGTTTTTTCCCAAGTCTTCGATAAAAGCGCAAAGTCCTTTTCCGGGAGTAATTTTATTTTTCAGATAGGAAAGTTCTAAATGACAATGCGTATTCACAAAACCGGGAACGAGAACGCCGTTGTAAAATTCAATATTTTCGCTTTCCCTCAGCTTGTTTTTTGGGGCAATAATATCAACAATTTTTTTGCCATCAACGAGCAATATTCCGTTTTTTATGGGCGGAGCTGTAACAGGGAAAATATAATTGGCAGCAATTTTTCTCATTTTCAGTAAAACAAATACAGGGTTAAAATTAGATTTCCCGACGGGTTTTTCTATTTTGCTTGCTTGCGGCAATGCCAAAACAGAAAGTGTTTGGCATTTGCGTACAAATCTGAACTATTTGTTCGGATAAACAGCCTTGAGTGCTCCGGGATAAAGTTGCCATTTTATTTTCATATAATCAAAATTGACCTCTTTCCATTTTGGGTGTCCTTTTTGTTGCAACTTGTTGATTTTTTTCTTAATATCATACAACATTTTTAAATTGTCTTTTATGTTTTCAGGAGTTTCGTCGCCAATTTTGGTAACCAAGACTGATTTTACGGCAAATGTAGGAACATCGTAATCTGCCCATTTGTACGTTCCTGCGGGAATGACTGATTTTTCGTAATAAGAATTGAGCTTTCGGTATTTGATCGGGACGAGTTTTATTTTTTCATGTGCAGAAAACCTGTACAGTTTTGTTGCCGGAGCATAACCCACATAGAATATTGCATCAACTTCCTTGTTCATTAAGGCTGTGAATGCTTGATCAAAACCAATGGGAACATCAATCCATTTCACTTTTCGTATTCCTTTGATGAGTTTTGCCGTAACGTGTGTTCCTTGTCCTTTTGAACCAATAGCAACCTTTTTTTTTCGCAAGTCTGCCAATTTATGAATGTCGTCGTCTTTGCGACAAATCAGGTGAATCTCTTCGCTTGCCAAAGGAAGTAAAACGCGAAGATTGTGGGTGAGTTTTTTCTTATTTGCTCTGTCTAAATATTTCTTCATTATCAACACATCGTATTGCAAAAAAACGGTCAAAGGTGTAGGACTGTTTACCAGTTTTTCAAAATTATCTAAACTGCCTTTTGAGGTTACGACATTGATCGGAACGTCTGTTATTTTTGCAATATCGTTTGCAAAACGATTGTACGAGCCTCGTTTCATGCCTGAAACCAACTCAATTTGGGCAAAACTTTGTGTGTGTAATAAAAAAAATGAGAGTATGATAATTAAGTTTGTTTTCATAATTACAGGTATTTGTTTCGACATGTAGCTACAAATTTAAGAATATAATTTTTCTTATGCTTATATTTTTGCTCCTTTTTATTTATTTTTGTCTTTGAACAATAATGACACTTTAATATTTATTTGTATTTCACAATAATTATCGTATTCTTATTGTTATCGTAATTAAATTATCATTATGGATTCAGCCTTTATTTTATCTCAATTGTTCCGTACATTTTGGGGAGTTGTTTTAGGAGTTATCATATTAAGAATTTTTTTCAAGAAATCTATTGGTTTCAAAATAGGTGTTATAATCATAGTTTTGACCACTCTCACAACTTTTACGGCAAGAATCAGCGGCATGGGGTATTTAAATCCGTCAATCAGTACGCTTATATCAATCGTTTATGCAGTAGTTGCTTTATTTTTGATAAACTCTATGGTAAAAATTCCTTTGACAAACCTCAAACATAATGCAGAAAAATTGTCAAAAGGCAACTTGAATGTAGCGTTTCAACAATCAAACATTAATGACGAGTTAGGAGACTTAAATAAGTCATTGTCTTTGCTTTTATCCAATTTGAAGAATGTTGTGATAGAAATACAGCAAAACTCAGCAAAACTGAACGATGCAAGTCTTCAAATAAACGATACTTCTCAAGCATTATCCGAAGGTGCGGGCAAACAAGCCTCGTCGGTACAAGAAGTATCCTCAGCCATGGAAGAAATGCGGGCAAACATTCATAAAAACACAGAGAACTCGAAATTGACTTCCGAAAAATCGGATAAAGTCGGCAAAGAGATTTTCAACGTAGGTAAAAACTCGGAAGCTGTTGTGAAAGCAAATCGTCAAATAAACGAAAAGATACGCATCATCAACGAAATTGCCAATAAAACAAATATCTTGGCACTGAATGCAGCCATAGAAGCTGCTCGTGCAGGCGAACACGGTAAAGGTTTCGCCGTAGTAGCTGTTGAAATTCAAAAACTTGCAGAACACAGCAAATCGGCAGCAAAGGAAATAGTCGCCTTGTCGGAAAATACAAAATTGCTGTCGGAAGAAGCCGGCGAAAGTTTATCTGCAATGATTCCCGAAATTGAGCAAACCGTAAAATTGGTAAAAGAAATAACACATGCAAGCGTTGAGCAAAACACAGGTGTCGAGCAAGTTAATTATTCTATACAACAACTAAATCTGTTATCTCAACGCAATGCAGCAACTTCGGAGGAATTGGCAAGCACCTCTGAAAAGATGACTGCCCAAGCCAAACGCTTGAAAGAAGTGGTAACATATTTTAAACTTTGATTAACTTGTGTATTTTTAATTTATTAAACAACCCAAAAAACCTTATTGTCCATGAAATATAAAATTGTTTTACTTTTTTCGTCCTTTTTGTTGTTTATAAGCTGTTCGTTGGTTCAGGAATCAAAGCCCGATTATTTGATAGATGAAGACAAATTGGTTGAAATTATGATTGACCTACATAAAAGCGATGCCATTCTATCGAGAATAAAACGCAGCGAGGCACTAAAAAAAGCTCAACCGACAGCATATTACAAGTCGATTTACGAAAAACACGACATTTCGCGCGAAAAGTTTGAAAAAAACATAGAGTATTATGCAGATCATACTGTCGAATTTGAACGCTTATATACCAAAGTAGATGAAGCCTTCAGGAAAGAAAAAGAAGCCAATCCCGCTGAGGAAAAGGAAAAAATACAAAAATAAATAAGCGTGTCGTTGCTCTACACATACGAAAGCAGCATTGAGGCAAAATACTTTGGAGAAGCTCAATATTTCTCTGAGGAAGAGCTGATTTCGCTTTTTTTAGAAAAAATAAGGGTTTTAAATCCGAGAGAAATCCACACCGAAGGGAATCGGGTTTCCTTTTTTTCGGACAAATCGCTGATAAATATAAGCTACAAAACGGATTTATTTTTTCAAATCAAGGGAAACATCATTGCTGTTCGTTATGTGTTTCATACCTTTGAGTTGGTTCGTTCAAGCATTATCCTTGGGTTGTTTGCTTTGTTTTTGTCGCTTTTGTTGCGGCAAAGTGCTTTTTTGCTGATTTTATTGCTCGTTTTCTTGTTTTTCATCATAAATTTTGTGCATATAAACACTGCCATCAGGAAAAGCCTGCTTTCGCTTCCGTTTTTTGCGCCGGAAGTTTCTCAGGTTCTTGAAAATCAGGATCAAAATAAAGATTTAGACATTCTGTATTCGAGTTTGTCGTATTGTGAGCATTGTTTGGCTGCCTTGCCGGCAGATTCGGCAAAATGCAAAAAGTGTAAAAAGAAGAAGAAAATATTCAAAAGAAAAGTAAGCATTGACATATCGAAGTTCGAAAACCGGAAAATTTATTACCACCTCAACGAAAAGGCAAACGCCAAAAAGACATATGTGATAAAAACACCGGAAATGCCGGACTAAAAGTGCATTTATTTTAAAGGAGTAATAAATTGAGTGCCGTATTCTAAAGTGTGTTGTGTGTGAGTCAAACGAGCCTTGCCGCACTTGCCGAAATACTTATCTAAAAACGTATTTGTCTGCTAAGAGCGACAAAACATATACTTCTCGAAACGGATAAGTACTTACGTCAGTTTTTTGTATGGATGATGGCTTGCAAACGAACAGAGCGAGTGAAACAAGTTACCACCCAACCGGCAAACTGATTTAATAGTTAATCTGTTATGTGCGAACGGAAAAAAGAAATCTGTATTATTGATTGTAAAAATAAAATTGTAAATTTGCAGATAGAAACAAAAACACAAACCAATGAAAAAAACATTAAAAATAGGACGTTCGGATTTTGGATTAATTGTAAAAAACGGACATTATTTTGTAGATAAAACAATGTTGATATACG
>PDWJ01002632.1_pt1 | contig 18651 bp, 13 predicted proteins | sample 1430881 | NCBI WGS metagenome assembly PDWJ01 (sample SAMN01162460, study PRJNA174530) | Oral metagenome, whole genome shotgun sequencing project. | biome: Marine environment; feature: Marine mammal; material: Swab sample of the gingival sulcus; isolation source: swab sample of gingival sulcus...
TCCATCTTCTGATCATGAACAGATGGCGTGAGTTGTCAGGTGCGTTTTATATGAGAATCATGGACAAACTTCAGGATCATTTCATATGAGAGAAGACTTGTACTATGAGTATTGTTATAAGCGTACTATAATGTGAATTAAGGGCTTTATCTAGTATCTAAAAATCTTAGGATTAGTACAAGCATCAGGCCCTATCTCATTCATCCAAACCAGTTATCTCAGTCTGCCAGAAGTTCGTCTATTGAACTTCTTTATGTTTGTTTTTCAGCGCAGTCATTTAACTGCTTCAACCTAGCTTTTATCACCGCATCATCACGATGCTTCATGAACTGCTGTAACTCAGCATCGTTCAGCAGCAAATAACCGTACAGCATTAGCGTGTCTCGCTCCGACAGTTCGCCCGAGCTCCAGCGATTCGTCAGTGCTTGCGACCCGATGCCCGTGTATTCAGCAAGCGAACTCATCGTCAATCGCTGTGACTTGAGCATCTTTTTTGCTTCATCTTTGCTAACTGTCTTCTTCATAACCCAGATTATACACAATCTCAGCAGAGAAGAAAATTACACTTTATATTATTATTTTTGCTTTAAATTATAAAAAAATTACATTTTTTGTGTATTTTTCTATTGCATTCTGTCATCAGATGATGTTTAATAGATCACATCAGCAGCAAGCAACACCCGCTACTGATCGCACCCTAAGACCCGGCTAGAGTCGGCGAGGCGTAAAGCGTTACACAAAGCGGTCAGAAATGACTCAGCGGTTATTAAGCAGATAATCGCCGATTGATTTTTGATGGAATAATGGAGCAGCAAAATGAATTACGAAATCCGCGTATCTAAGACCACTCCAGCTTTCTATGACGATGATTTCTGTATCGTCTATTTAGAGCGTGTCGTCTAATTGTTTGGTGAATCTATCCTGACAGCAGGGGTTATGGTGTAATTTGGCAACCAAGCTACCAATAGGAAACTGTGATGTCTGATTACCACCGACACGATTTGACAGACGAGCAATGGGCTGTATTGGCGCCTCATTTACCCGGAAGCTCCGGAAAAGTTGGGCGGCCCGCAGTCGATAACCGACGATTTATCAATGCGTTACAATGGATCTTTCGCACGGGTGCTCCCTGGAGGGATTTACCGCCAGACTATGGTGACTGGAAAAATACGCACCGTCGCTTTAGTCGTTGGCGAGATCGGGGTGTTTGGGAAAAGCTATTGGACGAATTGAGCAATGAGGCGGATCTTGAGTGGTTAATGATAGATGCCTCTCACTGCAAGGTTCATCCACACGCAGCGGGCGCAAAAGGGGGAACCAGGCCATGGGTAAAACCAAAGGTGGGCTGAACACCAAAATTCATTTGGCGGTTGATTCCCATGGTTTGCCCATTAAGATTCATATAACTAGTGGTGTCAGTGCTGATTGTACTCAGGCACTGGATTTGATTGATGGGTTTGAAGCCAGTGCTGTGCTTGCAGATAAAGCCTATGATACCAACGAGATACTGGAATATTTGGTTGATAAAAAGATTGAAGTGGTGATTCCTCCAAAACGAAATCGTAAGGAGGCACGTGACTTTGATAAGGCCTTATACCGACTTCGGCATTTAGTTGAGAATGCTTTTTTACACCTTAAGCAATGGCGTGGCATTGCGACGCGCTACGCCAAGCGGGCTGACTCATTTTTAGCGGTTGTCCAGTTTAAATCAGTATTGCAGTGGTTACCGGTAGTTTGACGACACGCTCTAGAGAAAAACGGTCATGAATTCTCCTTCACAACCAGCAAAGAAGACCCCAGTGACTGGGGTCACGCTGGTGACTACGATAACTGGGACACAACCAAAAGAGTGTCCTATGCCTGGGGGCTTGCCCCCGAAAAACTCTGGCGGACTATCGAACCAATTCTCAACAAAGAAATTGAATCTTGGTTAGCGCCAGTACCCCTTGATACATACATCCCCCCTCTTGAGAGGGGGGAAAGGATAGAAAAGAGGGGAGAGTTGTCCGCAGCGGTATCCCGCCGGGTGCCATACCCGGTACATGCTTACTATTCAGAAAAGAAGAAACAGTGGGTGCAACATACCCCTCCGGATCAAGAATATTTACCAACCGAATACGTTTATCGGTTCATCTACCAACATCAAGCCCGTTTTCCGGGCAGTTGGCAGGAGCAAAACAGCGAAGAAACGGTGAAGTATCTGGTTATGTTACTGCGGGAAATTGTAAATGCTGGTGACATCGGGGATCACATCCCCCGTTTATTAGAGCGCTACTGCCTATAACACCCCGAATATTAACCAACCTACTCTGCACGGGTGGGTTGGTTATAAAACATGGGTGTATTTGAAAGTATGTCCATATTTTATAACCACACATAAGGGTAAAAAAAACATGAGTAAGTTATATTTAGTTAAAGAAGAATTACAAAAAATCTATAAATTTTTTCATAATGAGTACGGCCCCGACATGCCGGGGCATTGGGGCTGGGGAGACCCTGCTGACACAACAGCAGGTATCATCCATAAGCTCGCTGCGGTAACAGTTGAACATGAGTTCTTACCCGGGGCCAAACTCCGAATGTCAAGTGACACCTGTCCCCAAACCGGAGGGACGTGGTACCCGAAAAAATTGAATTCTCGTTTTGTTGCGCTTTACCGGGCAATTGATAATGCCTGCGAAACTGATATGTATCAAATCGGGGACATGTTCCCTGAAAAATCAGGATTTATCTGGACAGAAAAAACCCACCCCCACATCGGGGATTGGGTAGAAGTATCAAACCCCGACGGCTCGCTTATCGGGATTTACTATCCCAATGAGCGTCCCGACACCGGGGAATGGGTAGCAATCCCATCAGAAGCCGCGCAAATCTTTTAATCACCATGCCCGCACTACAACCAATCGTGCGGGCCAGCCAAAAGGTACACACATGAAATTCGTAATCATACCCCCTTTTAAGGCCGCTGAAGCGGCGAAAACTCTGAACCCAGCAAAGACGCTGGGCATTGAAGTAACTATCCCTGCCTTGGCCGCGAAGTGCGGTCTGGGCAATATTGACCATCACCGCCCTGGTGATACGTCTGCTACCCCAAGTGCCTGTGAACAGGCGGTGATGGTTAATGTGTCAGAATTTCCTGCGGACACCACCGTAGTTGGTGTCGCCGGTGATGCAGACACCCTGACTGCCATGGCGGTCCTAAAATCGCAAACTGAAGGCACACCTATTTTGCAGAGCCGCGTTAAGTACATTGGAGGCATTGACAGACTAGGCCCTGCGCAGTGCGGGTCAATTTTGACCATCCCATACATTCGCGGTATTCGTGCGGTTGCTGCGTCACGGTCTACCCCACTGGAAGAAAAAATCAAGTTGGTACAGGACCTTCTTCACCCTGATCTACCCGTAGGGCCTAATGTGAAGGCCCTGATGGAAGTACATCAGGCGGAACTCAATGCGGCTTATGCCGCAAGTGAAGTTGATGACACGACGTATCCAGGTATCGTTATCGTTGAAAGCACACACCAACAGGCCCTTAACGTGGGCTATGAATATGGGGACGTGGTGGTAGCATTAAATGAAAAAATGCCGAAGGATTTCAATAATCCAGAGGCTGGAACGTATCGCAAGTTCACAATCGCAAAGAGAAATGAGTCTGTCCCGGCCACAATTCGCTGGGACAAATTGGCTGCGCTTGAACCCGGATGGGCTGGCCGCACCACCATAGGCGGAAGCCCGCAGGGGCAGGACTCCAACCTTGCTTTGGCGCAGGTTGCATCCTGCATTGAGTTCAATTAACCCTTGGGCGCTGCCACTGACTGTGGCAGCGCCTTTTAATTTATTACAGGAGGTTTTTTTATGCAAAACCCCAAGGAGGTAATTTTGTTTAAAAACCATTACATAAAAATGTTTGCCGACTTCCCGGATCACATCCGGAAGTCCGGGCAGCCTTTCACCACTGGCGGAAAGGCTATGCAAAGAAAGATGGGGAAAGAAGTTGTTAAGCAGAAGAAAGCTCAAGCTCAACATCCTCATCAAGCAACTGATAACTAAATTCATCACCCGTGTTAAATTCACGGGTGCCTTGAAAAAAGTTGGCATCGTAGTATTCCCGGAAAACGAAAGCCAGTATCAACGTGTCGATCTCATCACCACCGGAATAGATTGACTTTACCAGGCTATCATCGGTGGGCATGCTTCCAGGCAAAAGCCCCGTTTCCTGTAGTACTTGCTTTACTGCCCACCAATAAGGCCCGAACCGTAGATAGGCATCACGCTTAGTCCTTACTTCCCGGTACGCGATTTGTGCCATCTCATGCACCGGGTCTTTTCCTTGGCCCTCCCAATGTTTCAGGTATTGCTCTTTGCGAGATGTCAGCTCATCGGCAAAGAAAACTGGGGTAAATTGTGTGTAGTTGTCTTGTGTCATGAGTGGTTTACACCTGTGTAATTTCGTATTTACGGACTTCATCAGGATATTCTTCAACAAGAGCCTCATAAATATCCTTGCGGAGTATCCAGCTATTTTCGGGAGGATTTCTAACCAGATACGCACCTCTACCCTTCCACCATAAGGGATATTCCCCCTCGTCTTTACAGAACTTCTTGAATTTGTCTTTGAAGCCGTCTTTGACAGCTTTAAAGCTCATTTTGATGCACACATACATACCGTCATCACTGGTGGTATAGCCAACATCATAATCATCCGATACTGGTACATCTGATTGTTGCGGTGCATCAGGATTGGCCTCGTGTGAAGGAGCATGCAGGCCATTTGCTACCTCCTCAATCATCTGCTCAGTAGCATGTCCAATAATAAAATGTAGCTCTGCGGCTCGTTTATTCACAGCCTTACGAATTGCATTTATAAGATCAACAAGGGTGATGCTTGGGTTTTCACCCAGCACCTCACGTCCGACCAGGTCAGCCACTTTGCGCAATGCGGCATCCTTAAGCTCGTAGCGTTTTGCACTGACAATACCGAATTCTTTATAGTAAGTATCGGCAGCCCTGACGATCGCATCGTCTGCCATGCTTGAGAAATCCATTAAATGGAATGTTTTCTTCATGAAAGCAATGACAACCCCGTCAATGTCTTCTAATTTATCGACCTCTTTTAAGATATCAGTCAATGCTTCTGCTGGCGGGAACATCCCCAAATGACGTTTTGCAACATTTTTTCCAAAATCAGAATCAAGCATCCCGGCATGTCGAGAAAACTCCATATTACCGACTATTTTGTAACCTGTTACCTCTGCTTGCCTTAACAGATGGTCAATCAGCTCTGACGTGGGGATGTCAACACCATCCAGCGCAGCAACATCAGTTTTCCTGATCTGCCATTTGCCCGATTCTGTTCTTCTGATAATGTTGCGCTGTTCTTCAGCCAGATGTTGGAGCAAGTCAAAGCCACCATCATCTTTAATAATTCTCGGATATATTGGTTTGTCCAGTCTGATTGGGTCAAGGTTTGCTCCGTCGTCAAACAGGTAATGATCTCGATCCAAGTCACTCTGCGCTGCCACATCCTCGTTAAAATGTTCGAATAGACGAACGTTGAACTGAATTCTGTGTTTGCCAGCATAATAACGACCTCTGGTTACCTTGTGAGTAACACCACCAGATTTGTCGGCAAACCGTTTGTCAGTTGCTACCGCCTGCTTAACATAGGCATCATACTCGGGATCTTCACGGGTAATCAGCGTGCCGGTTGATAATAGAGAATAATCACCATCACGCTGTCGCAAGTCCTCGGTAACCGTAAATAGCTTGTGTTCGCCCCCCTCCTTATCAAGATGACGAATCATGTAGAGCGTACCATTATCCACTTCTACCATATCACCAACAGCAATAATTTTTCCTCGGAAAGTAATTGCCTCACCAGAATAAACCGCATCAATCCGGTTTGCTGATATACCAATTTTCTCCCCGGATTCTTTTGCTGTTGCCTGCAACTCTTCCAGCATTTTTTTGGCAGTATCTATTTCTACTTGCCATGATTCTTTTAGTGGAGACTCTTCGTTGATATTAGCCGCATGTCCATAACTGCTACCATAAGCGTAGCCCAGCCCGCCATCCTTAATCACCTGATCCCGCTTTCTAGCATTGAAAAACTGTTCAAAGGTCAGAGTGGGGTTCTGGTCATCGTTATTATCAATAAACTTCAAAGCACCCTTTATCGGCTTTGATTGCTGGTCAATGTACTTTTGCCCCTGTTTTACCTGATTTTCATACTGAGCAATCTTTGCTGTGTTCGGTTTGGCCTTTTCACTCTCTTTCTTCAGCCTCGCCTTGGCTGCGTCTACTGATTTCATCAGCTTCAGTACAGCGACCAGCTTTTCATCCAGATAGTCTCTGAAGTTTTCGTACTTATCCAGAGTATCTTGATTGGACTGCATTGAGGTTAGGTTGCCAATGACTTTGGTGTGCTCAGCTTGCTGCCGGGCCATTGCTTCACGCGCTGCCTTCCGCTCACGTACCTTGCGCACGCTCTCAGCATCGCCGGTTGCCTCTACCAGATCATCCATGTCTTCACGCGACATTGCGCCACCAACTTTGACATCGCCAGTATTTTTACGATCAAGTAATTGGCCGATCCAGTCAGATTTCACTCCCACCAAGTCTCGCTTGTACTCATCAAACGTACCATCTGCGTCGTAATGGTAAACACGCATGTGTTCAACATAGTTACCCTGACGAACACCGCGCCCATTACGCTGTTGCAGGCTATCCGGTGTCCAGCCTACCGTCAGATGATGAATAGCCTGACAGCCTTTTTGCAGATTAATGCCGACCTCTGCCTTCTGATTGGCAATAACCACACTGTATCGATTGTCATCACCTTCAGCATTAAATCCATCCTGTACATCCTGCATATCTGCCGGGTCGCTGACCGATTTTCCGTTGACGATCATTATTTTACTGGCAGAAACTCCAGCCAGCTTGGTTAAAGCAATCTTGATCTTGTTCTGCATGCCCAGCATGTCACAGAACACAATTTGCTTTGCCATCCGTGGTTTTGCATCTGGGTCTTTGGGTGATTTTGGGGTAGCCGCCTCTGCTTTGAAGTTTTCAATAAAGGCTGCCATCTTTGCCGAGATTGAAACATTTAAGTCAAGCTTGTGCTTCTGGGCAATCCTCAAGAATTTGTTTTGCACCTCAAAGTCATCGGTATCAATAACGATGCGGCCTTCAACCCATTTCGCCTGAACATGGACAATATCAAAGACAATATCTTCCCCATTCTCATCTTTGCGAGTTTTCTGTCCCAATAACACACGATCAGTCCCGAAGGCCGGTGTCATTCTGCCTTCAGGACGCTCATCTTTAACCTTTAGCTTGTTGAAGTCAGCAATTGCTTTATCAGCTGCCGCCTTCTGTTCATCTGGTACCTGGTAAATCGTGGCTTGCGCATGTAAATCCTCATCCAGAATCAACTTGGACATTTTGTTAATCAGATTAAACGGATGTGCCAGCAATGAGATGCTCTCACCGGTTACCGCACCTACAGACTGCACAAGATCAAGCTGATCTTTATCAATGAGACCACCGCTTTCAGTGGCTTCCTCGACATCACGCGCTGCTGCATAAATAGCCTTCATGGATGCCAGCTGTTTTTTGGTGCTTTCAGGCAAGGCAACCGTGGTCGGAACATCATCGTATTCAGGGATTTTCAGTGCAACATCTTTAGCATTACGGATATTTGCCATGCCGTGCAAAATTTCACTCAGCATTCGTGAGTTTGTCAGTCCGGTGAATACGCGGGATAATTTCACTTCACCAATCAGGTTTTCGGATTCCAGCTCATCAATCTGACAGAAAGCCTCCATAAACTCATCTGCCCCCCTGATACCCCCCATACGCCTATTCAGCTCTTCTTCACCGGCTGACAGGGACAGCATGGAATACATCTCCAGTGGACTGTTGGTAATCGGGGTAGCCGTCAAAGACAATACACCATCACCCAGCTTACTCTGGTTGCGAATCCACCATGACTTAATTTGCCCATCCAGCCCGCGATTAGAAGCCGGGGCCAATGAAAGTTGCTTAGCCCCCTTGAACTCCATTGTCGATTTTGAATTCTTGAACAGATGTGCTTCATCGAAGTTGAGTGAATCTACTCCCAAGTCCTCAAAGTACGGAAAGGATTCATTCTTCTTACCCAGCTTCAGGTTAGCAAGTCGAGATTCCTTCTGAATTGACTTGGTTTTGTTGCTGGAACCTTCAGCGTCAAAAGATGAGTCCACACTCTGCACGTAGTTAATATAATCACCCAATGTTTCATCTTTGAGCGGGATCATCTCGAAGGCACTGTAAGTGATAAATATCTTACGGTGCTTATTCTGTAACACCGTCATCAGATCTTTTCCGTAATTACCCGGCTTCACCGTGGCCTCAATCTCGTTACCCACCTTGTCAGTTTTGACATCCAGCCCGATAAAGAGACAGTCACTGTTATCTTGATAGACGAAACTGGTTTCTTTACGCCAGTTACTCATGGTTGAATTTGGCACCACGAACATGGTCTTCTTCTTCACGCCAATATTCTGGATGTGCTGAGCGACCAGCAGTGCTTGAGAAGTTTTTCCCAAGCCAACGTCATGCCCCAAAATACCTGTCATACGCCGCGCATAACGCCGAATACTGGCATTCTGATAATCATGCGGTACAAACTCAGGATTAATGCCCGGAATGTCTAACAGATCACCTTCATCCTCTTCGTGAAAAAACAGGTTATTCGGATCATTCAGTCGCTGCTCAATTGACCGCTGCACCCCAGGGTTTGACTTAGCCCATGACTCGAACTGCTGATTCATCTCAGAGATCATCAGCTTCAGGCGTTCCATGCGCTGCTTTTCCAGTTTAGGGTCCGCAAGTTTGTTTTCTTTGGTCTCGCCGGTTGTTAGCGTCTTATTTTTCAGGTACTGATAGAAGCGCTTAATGTTACGTTTGCGCTCCTTAAACTCATCCTCATTGGCCGCATCAGCCTTGCCAGCCATTGATTCTTTGTACCCGATTGATGGGCGGCCTTTTTCGTCAACCTCCACCTGGAAGCCGTTGTTGGCATCCTTGATGTATTTATTAAGAAACTCAACTTTGCGCTCAACACTGACAAAAGGTGAGTCCAAATTGAACCTCATGTATGCTGGGTCAACCTTAATCAGCCGATCCTGTGCATTTGCCATTTGGCGCATGAATTTATCTTTATGAGCCTCTGCTTCATCATCAGTCAATGTGCGTCCAGATGCAGCCTTTATCGCATCTTTTGAGGTCGGATAGCGATTTCTATTCAGGAAATCCTGATAGTTGCCATGATAGAAATCATTGGCATGCATAACCCCCATGCCATCCGGTGACAAACAAAACTCATCATCGGTGAAAGGATCAACATCCGGCATAACTTCTTTAAATTTGGACAAAGGCACGAATCCGTTCTCATCTGCCTCCGTGTACCTAAGATGGTCGTACTTCTTCGCTTTACCCTCGGGGGCTATGGTATCCAATACCTCGCCTTCGCCTTTCCATAAAGGTGAAAACCCTGATTTTTTATCATACAAAGATTGCATGAACTTGTTAGCCGCGTTGATCCCTGGAGGCATTCCACTGGGTAATAGGCGTTTTTGTGGCGCATACAACTCAAGGTGCTTGCTTAATTCGGGGTAGGTTGTCAGGTAATCGAAAGGTATATCATGAGCATGCTGATCGAATACCTGTCTGCTGGATAATGCGGCAACCATCAAGCTGTACGCCGCCGATTTTTTATTTTCTGGAACAGAGTTCAGTGCAATCCGCACCTCTTTCAGCCAACCCGGTATATCTTGGTAACGAGAGCGTTCAGAAAGATTACTGATTATCGCATCGACCTTATCCCAGCTCATATCAGACTGCAAAGCATGCAGCGGGCTTTGTAACTTAACCAGTTTTACATCCAGCTCAGTGTCGTTTTCAGTTTTTGCACCTTTAACAAATTCGCCGCCGCGATAAATCATCTGCTGCCCACCAACGTAGACAACGTCGCCCTCTGCGTATTGTGCAGGATCAGGCTCACCTATTTCGTCTAAATCCTCGTAATGGTAGTCCTCGGCCACCTTTTTAAGTACGTCATAATCAATGCGCGACCCCGGGAAGGGCTTCATCAGTTTAGCAGTGGCCTTGATGCTGTCTTTACTGATAACTCGTTGTACTTCACCATACTTGCTCATTCCAGTGGTTTCTTCGCCCAAGACGTATCGCTTACCCTCAGACTTGAAATAATTGCCGGATACGAATGGAAGCCACATGACATGGGATTCCTGCAACAAATCACCTCGACCATCCTGATACAGGCCGTAGATAATGCCCTGTAGAGTGGCATTGTGCTTACGGAAAACCAGTACATCAGATGTAACATCAGCCCCGGCAAAGGTACTAACCTCTTTGTTCTTACCGCTCCTCGTCTTCTGATCAGTTTCCTGTGCATTTGGCAGGCGATAAGCGCCCAGGAACTCCGCCTTTAATGCCGCCTTTTCCCGTAATCGTTCATAGCCTTTGCCCTGGATAAAGCTGGAAGAGGAAATAAATACGGCTGTGCCACCGGGTTTTAACTTATCCAATGACCGCAGAATAAAATAACCCTCCAGTGATTCTTTCTGGTATTTTTCATCCAGTGTTTTGTTTAGTCCGCGCTTGCTGTTGTCGCCAAACGGGATATTAGTAATCACCGCGTCATAGCTATTATCCGGGGTAGCCGCTGCCACCGCTTCAAATGCAGAGATAGTGACATTGCCATTCCCACCGTTCAGAATTTGATTTATGCCGCCTGATGTTTCATCCAGTTCTACGGCATCAACTACAGCATCCACAGGCGCTGTTGCACCAAAGATACCCGTACCAGCCGATGGATCTAATACCTTGCCCCCGGCAAATCCTGCGCCCTTTAGAAGCTCCCACCCAGCCGCTGCCAGTGGTTTAGCTGTATAGTATTCGTATGGGCTACCAACCTTGCCATCACGCCCGATCAGCCCGCCACCGTTGCCGGAGTACTCTGCTAATTGTGCTTTTTGAGCATCAGTAAGTTCTTCAGCGTCCAGCTCGCCGGAATTAACCTGATCCAAAATAGCAATGGCCGCTGCATTGGCTTTTTTGCGTTTACTGGCACTGAGTTCTACACCGCCATCAGGATAATGTTTAGCTGTTGGTTCGCGTTTGGTTTCTTGTGAGTCGTCGTCATTGACATCAACAGGGAAGTCAGTGTCATTTTCCGTGGGCTTCACATCTTGAGTGCTGTTGTTGCTCGGGTTTACACCCAGCTCTGAAAGTAATGCCTTATCCTCCTCAAGCAACTCCTCAGCATTTTTTTCAGGAAGACCAAGGAATTTGCGCTCATCCCTTAGCTCTTTTTCTGCCTGTGAAACCTGAACCTCTCTGAATTTGCGCTCATCTTCACTTGTAGCACTAGCCAACCTCTCACGTTCTCTTTCAAGACGCTCTGTAATAGCAGTCAGGTGTGAAAAGTCTTTTGTTTTTTCAGGCTCTTTACTTCCCAGCTTTTTTAAGCCATCAATAATCTGCTTGCGTAAACTCCGCCTTTCACGGAACCCGACATTGCCATCTTCCAGCTTTTCCAATCCTTCCATTATCAGTTTTCGCACGGAGCGGGCTTCACGGAATGACAGGCTATCAAAGACAGTAGCAACGGACATATCAGATGATCCTTTGAAAAATGAGGTATGGATTTCGTTAAACAGGGAGTCAAATATTTCTTTAACTGGAACCGGCTTTAGTTCACGCCGGGAGCGTTCTTTGGAGTGCTTGAGGATATAACTGTACTTATCAGCAGGCTCAGTTATCAGCTCTTCTTCCGGTGGCAATTTGTAAGCAAATTGCCCAGTAAGGAACTCATAACTGTAGAAGTTATTATTGTCATGCCCCCAATCTCTTATTTCCTCGAACCGAGACCCATTTGCGTGTGTAATGACGATAGTTTGGATACCATCATCATAATCATCTTGTTGCAGACGAACGACCGGACTACTTTGTGTATTGCCGTGTTGAGCTGCATCCAGCACAGCCTTTGTCTCATCGGAAAACAACCATTTCCGGAACTCATCAATTGATAACGCCTTGATTGACCCTAAGCCTGTCCAGCCTTTATCGTAGTTGACCAAATAAGCAGTCTTAGCCGCCTTTTCATCTGGATACCCAAACATGACTTTGTGTTCATCAAAGCTGCCGTCTTCATGGTTTTGATTAACTACGAAGATGCCGGGGTTTGGTTTCTCAGCGTCCGGGCCAAAAAACACATCCACCTCATCACCGTCAGCACCTCTACTACCCTTGAAGTATCCGTAGTGGGCATTCATGATGGATTCCCATTGCTTACCATCCTTGTCAGTTCCAGTGCGCTTTGAGCCTTTGGGATTTTCAATAACGGCTTTCAGGCCATGAATATTGACATGACCTTTGCTGTAATTGCCTGCTTTTTTCTGTGCCTCAGTCGGGTTGGTATCAACCGCCTTTGCTGCCTCAGCCAGCGAATCAAATACACCTAATTCGTGAGTCCAGATAGCCAGATAATCGGCAATAGAATCAAACAATCCTTTCTGGGCTTTGCTTGCATTCTCTTCGGCTTCCAGTGTGCCTTTTTGCTGCTCAATGAGTTCAAGCGGATCGACTTTATAGCCGAACATATCTGCACCTTCCGTGGTCGCCATAGCTTTATCCAGAAAGCCATGCAGTGCTTTCTTTATCTTTTCGGCACTGCGTACCCGGTTAAAATCATCGCCCCGAAACATCAGCCGTAATAGCTGCTCGGTTACCGGATTGATGCCACCGGAAAACATATCATTCTGGTTGACCAGTTCGGATAGCCGCTTGCCCTGCTGACGGGCCTTGCGAATCAAGCTGACAGCATCAGTAAGGTTTTTGGTAATATCCACGGACGAGGCAATAGCTCCGCCCCTGGCTGCTTCGGTCATCACCGACCACCGGCCTGCAATATCTCTCAGGACATTGCCAAGACTTTTCAGATCATCATCTGGATTTTCTGTCAGATCAGTCAAAATGGATTGGTCACCGTAGGCTTTCGCCACCAATGCACCTTCAATGCGCTTGATGCCGGTTGCAGAAATCAGACCATCACTGGTGGTCATATCGCCGACTGCATCAGCGCCCCCTACCGAGGCTATAAATGCACGCACAAAATCACGATTAGTATGATTATTAATATCACCACCGGCATACTGCATAACGACTGATTCATCCAGGCGCTTTGCGTCAGATTCGGCTTGTTCAGATGCGGATAGCTGTGCTCCAGATGAAATATTGGATGCGGTTCCGGGATCATCAATATCAGCGATTGAAGCCTCGGAAAACACACGAACTAATATCGGTGATTCCATCTTATCAATAACATCAGCACTGATACCGTGGCTTGATTGATCAGCCTTCAGGGCTTCTTTGTACCCGCTGGCAGTGCCTTGTCGGTATGCCTGTTTTAATGCGGCTGTACGCCCATTATTGAGTGCCATGATGCCCGTGCTTCCACCGTATTCATCAACCTTATTGCCGCTTGCGTCATGGCTGGCAATGGCACTATCAGCCTCAACTACTGCATAAACTACGGGTATTTTTGCGGTGCCGCCTTTCCCGTCAGCCATCGTGACGGTTTCTTTTTTGCCTGATTGTTTTATGGGAATACTTGAGTTACGCACAAAAACCATAGGCGCACCGCTATCCGCTGTTTTGCTGGCACTCACTCGGTCATAATCGGGATTGGCAGCAATCTTTTGCATTTGCATAACATACGATTGCCGGGAACGATCACGGTTTTGCAATGCCTTTGCGTCAAAACGCTGATCAGAAGGGATGTCGCCAGACAAAATAAGCCTGCTCGTATCATCCGTCTCCTGGATACTGCCACTGTCATTTGCGAGTTTTTCTAATGCCTGAATGATCGTCTGTTTCAGGCTTAAACGAGCACCCAACCCCAAGCGGTCAAACACTGTACTACCCTTCATTATGACAGACCCTCCAGCTTGTCCTTGGCCCATTTAACAAACTCTGCATTGCGGGAACGATCAACATCCTCCAGTTGGGCTTCGTACTGCTCGATCTCACCAGAGGCTTCCAGCTCTTCAACCAACGCATCCATTGCCTCTTCATATTCCTCAATCGGAAGAGTGCGTAGGGCTTCTATACGATCAAGCATGGTGTCTCCTGGGGCCTTGGTATTTGGATCATCACTTTTTTGCGGCTCATCCGCAGCTCCACTCGTTCCCGGATCTGTTTCAGATAACTCGCCATAGCCTGGCGGCTCAATAACAACCTGAAACTTGTCTTCTTCCCCAAATTTGGCAGTTCCGAAAGCACGCTCCAGCTTGAAGGTGTGTCCTTCATATTTTTTTCGGTTAGCTGAAATCCATGCTTTTGCAGAAGACTCGGACAGGCCATTGCTTCGCTTGCCTTGATAGAGCTTCGGCTTTGGCAAGTAATTGGCACTGCGATATGCATCATCCTTTGCGCGAGCCTCTGTCGTGAATGTGTCGGATGCAAATCTAAACGGCTCCCCAATGCGAACCAACTGAGTGGCATAATAATTGCCATTTACTGGTTCAGGCATCTTGACGACGACATATTCAAGGTCGGTTTCCTTTTTATCCGGATACCGGGCTATAACTTCAGGTTCGGCTTCAGACGTTGTTATTACAGGATTAACATCCTGCTTCTTATTTCTTTCAAGTCGAGCAATTTGACTCTCTAATTTCTCATTTTCAGCTGTGATATTTTCCAGCCGAAGATTCAGTGAATGCTCATCATTTTCGCCGCTACTAATCACAGCATCTGCATCAGCAATAGCCTGAATAGTCTCTTGAATAGCCGTGTGTGTTTGTTCCAGCTCTTCAGTAACCATTACTAATTTGGCCTTCTGATCGGCAATGATTTTTTGTTTTTTCTGAAAAGTATCTGAGTTTTTTACAATCAGTTGAGCGATACGAGTGACCACCTGATCAAGTGTCTGATCAATAGCAAAACCAGTCCCGGAACGAGTAGGTGCAACATGCCCGGTAATATCTGAACGATTCATCAGAAACTGAAAAGCAATCAGCCTGTCGCCCTGATCAATCTTTTTCGGGTCATCATCAGGCGCATGAAAAATCACTGACACTGACTGACCATCACTGATATGTACAATTGCGGCAACACTGGCAAAAATGCCAGACTTTTTGACCTTACCCATTTCTGTGCTGGTCACTTCCAACCCCGAAGTTAGCTTTTTATTTAAACTACGTGCCATTGCGCCAATAGTTCGAGGCAACCTGGCGTAAGTCGTAATAACCGCATCCAAAATCATGCCGCCGTGGAACTCAGAATCCAGGCTATCCAGTGTCATCGGCTCACAAATCAGTGATTCAGCATCAGTCGTTGCTGTTATGTGGTAATACGCCGTTTCTAGCTCAGCCTGAGTCCAGGGATGGCTATCAGGGTCATATCGGGTATCAAGATGAATGCCATTTGAAATAGGTATAGTCATTGTCACTTCCTTAATAATCAGGCTGCTTTTTCGTTAAGTGTTTCCAGCCTATGTAATAAGGCTTCCTTTTGTGTAAAGGCTTGCTGGATCTTCTGCTTAATTTGATTCACCCGCTGTGAAACCTGGCTGGCTTTTTCCTGCTGTTCTTGAGCTTGCTGCTGTACTTCGGCAAGTTCCGCGCGCGCATTTTCCAATTCAGCAGTTGCGGCTTTTAATCGTGCGGGGATTGAGTTGCCACTCCGGTGCTTGGGTATTTTCTGGTCTGCGTCATGTGCTCTTGCGGCTTTGCGTTTAACGGCCTGTGCGAATTTTTTTGAATTAGCTTTGAGCTTATCGGAAATTTCTGCAATGGATTTGGAGAAACTGGAAACATAGAAAACAGGGATAGTCTTATTGTTCAGCTTAACCCTGAAAACACTACCTTCGTTGTTGATTGTTAGGGTGACGGATTGTCCATCCTCAAAATGCAGCGTAGCTGATTTGGTTGGCATACCCTGAATGCGACTGATTTTGTTAGTCGCCGTTATGCTGTATTCATTGCCATCTTTAATGACAGGCGCATCATTCTTCTCAAATTCACGAGCTACTTTGCGTAGCCCCTGTTCTGTGAAATTTGCGAAATCAAAAGCAATGTAGGTTTGTCGAGCCATAACCACGGAACCCTTTAAAATTGATTGAGTACCGTGGCTTTATGACATGACTGCTATTATTTGGCAGTGATAGCTCGGTTTAATTCACCAACTCACTAAACTGCTGCTCAGCCTGTTCCGCCAGCTGCTCAATGATTGTATTGATTTCTGACTCCGATACCGCTTTTTCAACTTTTGCCCGCCCAACGATCAGAGTGTTTTCAATCAACCCAATGGCCTTAGTAGTTAACTCATCATAATCAGCGATCCATCGGGCAAATTCGTCTAACGTGGCATCCTTTAATACCGGGTGCTCTGCATACTTATTCGCGTCCAGTTGAAGCTGTAACATACTGGTTTGCGCTTCGGTAGCGATACCGGCCAGCAGCGCTTTGGCGGCGACAAGATTGACTTCAAAGCGTTTGGCGCGGGATGGGTCGTCAGTGCCGATAATTTTGTTTTGATATGTGTTTGCTTTCTCGGCAATTCGGTGAATCGCTTCATCTTTCACAGACTGAAATGCAGCACGCTGCTTTTTATCTTCAACCACCGAGATTTCAGTATCGGTCATCAAACGGGCAGTACCACCATCCAGTACGCATCGACGCTTCCCATCAAAATTTTCTGGTGCAATATGCCAGTTACTTCCCGGTGACTGTGGTGCAGTTGTCATTCCAGTCTGGTGACCGTTTTCATCAAAACGTAAGTACTTTTTCATAATCAGATTAATCCCATAACTCTGTTAAACTTGATATCACAGACTGATGCGCTTTCTGTGTCATCGCGACATCAATCGTCAGATCCGTGCTCAAAAATGCATTTAGACTGTCAATGCGGGTGCCGACGTATTTTGTATAGTATTCCTGGGAAGCATAATATGCTGAGTTAATACTTAGGATAATAGCTACCTGACTATGGGCTGGTATAGAGACCACTGGCTGAATAGGAACCTCATTGGGATCATCATGACTCGAATATGTTTTAGCCGACGTTTCTTCTGACAACAATTGGTCAATTACGAGAGTTCCATCTGATGACACACTGAACAGGCGGGCATTTCTTCCTGAGTAACCATATCGGAATGCTCGTGAAATCGGATTATCCGTATCATTGCGGACGAATAATGTGGTGGCTCCATATCGGAAACTCCAGTCACTCATAGAGCTATGATGAATGAGGTCATTTTTAATAAATGCCATTGTTGTTGGTTTTCTGTAGATCGTAGTGTTATTCATCCCGCAAATACGCCCCAGAATCGCCACACCGTCCGCATTTTCATATGTTTCATCGTCTATCTCTGTATACAGAATGGGACGTGCGGCATTCAAAAAACCTTCTTCACTACTTGCGGCGGAGCTATTGCCGGAACCTCCGTTATCGCTACCAGTGCCACTACCACCGACAATCTGAATAGCGTTCTGCAACGTCGATGCATGCTGTTGAAACAATGCGGCTGAATCAGCGTGTTGTTGTATCCCTGCCTGTAGCTGTTGTTTTAATGTCGTTGTTTCTGTCATTGTGAAATTGACTCCATTTTGTTCTTAATCGTGGCTTGAGAGAGAGTGCCAATGGCATTTTGGATAACGGATAACTCAAGGCGACCAACGAGGTTATCCAGCTTTGATTTATCCGTTTTAGACATCAGTCCATCTTGAGTGCTGCTAGCAAGCGGCACATCTACGACCTGATTATTGCCAGCCAGTAGTTGACCGATGATCTCTTCGAGAGTGAAGCCACCTCGCCAGTTTGCTCCGTCATCACCAACCGGGTCATTAGTTTTGTAATCACTACCACTTACAGCAACGTAATAAAGATTGTCGCTACCTAAAACGAAAGTATCATCTAATCCACTCTTCCAATATTTCATGGAAGACGAATTTGTTAAGCGATTAATGACGGCATAAATGCCTGAGAGAAACAGCTCCCACGGTTGGCCAGCATCTTGAACGGTAACCTGACTAATATTGATGTGACGAACCCATAATGATAGAGAAATGGCTAGCTGTAGAAATTTCGATTTGGGTGCGAATTTTTCGGTTTCATGAGACCAGATGTAAACCAAATCACCATCTTCATCAAAGAAACCCAACTCCCAAACATCAAACTCCTCATCACCATCAAATAGAACAGCAAAATCAATCTTCCCCTGTTCTTCATCTCGTTTACTCGCATCAATTTGCTTTCGGACAACTTCATTAACCAGTTCTGTTCTGCTGTCACGAAAACCAACTGAGTATCCGGCATTACTTGATGCAGAGCCTAATGCCAGCTCCTTAATTGTGATGGCGACCCCGTTAGTCTTTAAGGTTTTTTGGTAGCCAACATCAGTTAGCTCAATCGGTATGTTAATCAGATTGGACACGCTTCATGCTACCCCTATTCATTCATTTTCATATGCAGAGCATGGTAGGAAAATGGGTCGTGATTCAGATGCGTTGAAAAAACTCTCGATTAATGAACTCTCCGATGACCTTATCGTGGATTTCCTCTGACTTCGAAAAGCAAATAGTTTTT
>PDWJ01004199.1_pt1 | contig 18637 bp, 12 predicted proteins | sample 1430881 | NCBI WGS metagenome assembly PDWJ01 (sample SAMN01162460, study PRJNA174530) | Oral metagenome, whole genome shotgun sequencing project. | biome: Marine environment; feature: Marine mammal; material: Swab sample of the gingival sulcus; isolation source: swab sample of gingival sulcus...
GGATGCCCACCATAAGTTTTTTTTCTATTATCGGCATAAGGCGGTGAGGTTACAATCAAATCTACTGAATTATCAGCAAATGTTTGCAAAACTTTTAAACTATCTCCTTCTAATATTTTTGTTGTTATACTATCCATACATACGTCTTTCTACAAAAATATAATTTTTTATTTTAGTATAAGCAATAGTCCGTTGTTTTTTTATAAACAAGTGGTAATTAGAAAATTACCGCCTCACTCAGTTTGTATAATCTTCTAATTACCAGCACATTAAATTCACAATTAATTGCGTAAGGGCTTATCCATTTGTATTTTTAAATTTTTAGTTTAAAGAAGTTTTGGGTAATCAATAGTTCGTTAAATTTTTTATAGATAATTAATAGTTAGAGAGTTATATTGTTATCGGCGCATGTCTACAAGCGACTGGTTTTCAACACATTATGCTCTATAAGGGTAATTCTCAATTTAACAAGCTCCCAAAATTAAGCCTCTACATATTCATATTTTTGATTTCGTTTTGCCGGTATAAATCCTGCTTCGCGGATAGCTTGTTGTATACCTTCAGCATCAAATTTATGATTAGAACCGGCTGCCGAGACCACATTCTCCTCTATCATTACAGAGCCGAAATCATTAGCACCGGCATTCAAACAAAGTTGTGCCGTTTCCTTACCTACTGTGAGCCACGAGGCTTGTAAATTCTTAATATTAGGCAACATAATTCGACTTATGGCAACCATACGTACATATTCTGCTCCACTTATCAAATTAACTACTCCCGATTTTAAGTTTAACTCCGTGCCTTTATCTTGAAATGGCCAAAGAACAAAAGTAGTAAAACCTTCTGAATAAGTCGGTTTTTCCGATTGCAGTTCTCTTATTTTAACAAGGTGTTCAATTCGTTCTTCAAGACTCTCTATATGCCCAAACATCATGGTAGCAGAGGTTGTTATTCCTTGAATATGAGCCTCACGCATTACGTCAAGCCATTGGGCGGCGCTGCATTTGTATCTTGATATTTGCTTGCGCACCCTATCTGAAAGTATTTCGGCTCCTGCTCCGGGCAGACTGTCAAGACCGGCATTTATTAATTCTTCGAGGGTTTGTTTGTAATCTGTACCCGATATTTTGGCAATATGGTGTATTTCAGCCGGACCCAAAGCATGTAATTTCAAGTTTGGAAACTCATTTTTCAAACTGCTGAATAAATTTTTATACCAATCTAATTTTAACCCGGGATGCAAACCACCTTGCAAAAGTAATTGATTGCCGCCCAATGAAAATAATTCCTTTATTTTTTGTCGATACTCAGCTGTACTTGTTACATAAACCTCTTTGGAGGCAGGCGAACGATAAAAATTGCAAAATTTACACTGTGCAATACAACCATTGGTTATATTTATATTTCGGTCTATTATCCAACCTACTTTATTTCTGTCTGCCGGTTTTTGTTGCTGTTTGCGAAGTTCATTTGCTACGAAAATAAGTTCACTTAATGAGGCATTTTGATACAAAAAAATAGCGTCTTCTTTAGTTAAAAAATCAAAATTCAAAGCTTTTTTATATAAATCGTATAATTGCATATTATTTTATTTTTTTTGATATATTTTTATATCTATTGACAAGGGAGCATGCTCCCTTGTTATCCCGAGTTTACTCCCTTGTTTATAAGCATGCTCCCTTGTTAAATTCTAAACCCAAAAGTATCAAAACAAAGTCCCTGCGAACTGTATTTTTTTGATTTTAAAGCCATTATGTTTTAAGATAATTCTAACAAAACTTTTATCACTTACTTTAAATATTCAATAAATCAGCTATTATAAGGTCGGCAATTTGTCCGTAATTCATTCCTTCGTATTTTATCATTTTAGGGACAATGCTTTCGGCAGTAGTACCCGGAATTGTATTTACTTCAAGAAAATAAAACATATTGTCTTTCAATATATAATCCATACGCACTATACCTTTGCAGTTAAGGTGGTCGTAAATTTCAGACGATATGTCTTGAATGTTTTTTGTTTGCTCAGGCAAAAGTCTTGCCGGTATGATTTCTTCGTTATAATTGGAATTATATTTTGCGGCATAATCGAAAAATTCATTCTTGCTCACAATTTCTACGGGGGTAAATACGCAGCTTTTTTTCTTAGTTTTAAAAAGCCCGCAAGTAAATTCTTTGCCTTCAATAAATTGTTCTACCATAAGTTCATCGGACTCTGCAAACGCTTGCTGAACAGCAAGTTCAAAGTCTTCTTCTCTTTTTACTTTGCTTATTCCGAAACTCGAACCTCCCTCGTTGGGTTTCACGAAACAAGGTAATCCCACGGTTTTCAAAATTTGTTTTACATCAAAAGTTTGCCCTTTACGAATGAGCAGGGAATTTGCCATTTTTACATCATAATTGCGCAGATATTGATTGCAAAAGTATTTGTTAAAAGTAAGTGCCGAAGTCAGTTGTGAACTTCCGGTAAAAGGTATTTTCATGGCTTGTAAATAGCCTTGCAGTTGCCCGTCTTCTCCGGGTGTTCCGTGAATTACGGGAAAAGCTAAATCAAATTTTTTACCGTTCACGGAAAAATCATTTTTATCTACTTTAAACTTATTATTGTTGCAATCGTAAGCTGTCCAGTCAGTTCCTTTTATCACAACTTTATATATTTCATACTTTTGCGAAGACAAATTATTTATAACATTATCTGCCGATTTTAAAGAAATTTCGGCTTCTGATGAGTTACCGCCTGTCAAAACAGCTATTTTAATTTTTTCTTTCATTAGTTTACTTTTTTTATTGAAAATTGGACGTGAAAAATCCAATAAGCTATTGTCTCTATGCTTCTTAAAACCAAAATATTACTAACTTAACCCGAAATATGTAATAGATTTTCTAAAACATATTTCGGGTTTAAATAATCATAAGGTATAAATTTGTATTACCACTGTTTATGATACAGCTGCCAAAACCAAACTATTTAGTTTGGCGGCTTCCGAATCTGAACGTGAGGTCAGTACTATGGGGGCAGCTGCTCCTAATATCACTGCGGCTAATTCTTGACCGGTAAATGCTAGTGCTTTATATAATACGTTTCCTGTTTCTATATTCGGAACTAATATTAAATCTGCATCGCCTGCAACGTCAGAAACTATACCTTTATGCAAAGCACTTTCTTTACTCAAAGCATTGTCTAAAGCAAAGGGACCGTCTACTTTACAATTTTTAATTTGTCCTCTGTCATTCATTTTTGCCATGATTGCAGCATCAATAGTTGCGGGCATTTTTTCATTCACTTTTTCCACAGCTCCCACTACGGCAACTTTAGGATTTTCAATACCTATTTTATTCATATATTGTACGGCATTGTTCAAAATTCCTACCTTTTCTTTAAGCGTGGGGGCAATATTCATGGCTACGTCGGTTACACCGAGTAGTTTGTGATAATTTTTTATTTCAAAAATAGTAAAATGCGAAAGGAGTTTGCCTGTTTTCAAGCCCCAATCATCATTCAGTACACCTCGTAAAAGCCCTGCTGTGCTTACTTTACCTTTCATAAGGATATCGGCTTTGCCCGAGCTTACAAGTTCTACTGCACCTTTTACGCATTCGGGTTCTGATTTATAATCTATTATTTCAAAACCACTCAAATCAAAGTTTTTTTGCTTGGCTATTTCTTCAATTTTTGGTTTATCGCCTACCAGAATGGCATTAACCAATTTTTTTTGTTTTGCCATATAAACAGCTTCTAAAGCGTGTTCGTCGTGGGCTGCCGCAAGTGCAACTATTTTCTGTTTGGTGTTTTGATTTGCTTTTTTGTGTAATTCAGCTATTGATTTCATAATTTTATATTACAGATTTTTAACAATTTCTTCAGTATCTTGTGCTATTACTAATTCTTCGTTGGTGGGTATTATTACAACTTTCACTTTTGAGTTTTCACTGCTTATAACAGCTTCTTTGCCACGTATCTTAATTTGTTTGTCGTCTAATTCTACTCCCATGAATTTGAGGTCTTTACATATATCTCTACGTGTTTCGCCTCCGTTTTCACCAATTCCGCCGGTAAATACAATAACATCTACTCCGCCCATTGCAGCAGCATAAGAACCTATGTATTTTTGTACCCTGTAAGCATACATTTCAAGTCCTAATTTTGCACGTTCGTTTCCATTTTCGGCAGCTTCTTCCACTTCACGCATATCGGAAGATATGCCAGTTACTCCGAGTACCCCACTAAATTTATTAACTAATTTAGCAATTGTATTTCTACCAATTTCTTCTTTATTCATCACAAAGGTTAATGCTCCTATATCAAGGTCGCCTGTACGTGTTCCCATCATTAGTCCTTCTACGGGGGTAAAGCCCATTGAAGTATCAACTGATTTTCCATTTTTTATGGCTGCAATTGATGCTCCGTTACCCAAGTGACAACTTATGATTTTTTGTTCTTTCACAATTAAACCTAAAAATTCGCATGCTCGCTTGTGTACATATCTGTGACTTGTGCCGTGGAAACCGTATCTTCTGACCTTATATTTTGCATATAAGGAATAAGGTATGGCGTACATAAAGGCTTTAGGTGGCATAGTTTGGTGGAAAGATGTATCAAAAACGCCTACTTGCGGTATATCGGGCAATATATTTTTTATGGCGTATATACCTTTAAGATTAGCCGGATTGTGTAGTGGTGCAAGCTCTATGTTTTTTTCGAGGGTATCAATAACCTCTTGGCTTATAAATACGCTTCCGCTGAAATCTTCTCCTCCGTGTACTACTCTATGCCCTATTGCATCTAATTCGTTTAGTGATTTTAAACTTCCGTATTTTTCAGAAGTTAATATTCCAAGTATGTATTCAATGCCTATTTCGTGGTCAAGAATTTCGCCTTCAAATACAACTTTATTGCCATCAGGAGTTTTCAATTTAAGAAAAGATCCTTTCATTCCTACTTTTTCGACTACTCCTTCTGCTTTCACCTCTTTGTTGGTCATTTCAAAAAGTTGAAATTTTATTGATGAACTTCCGCAGTTCAATATTAATATTTTCATTTGTTTTCTTTTTATTTATTTGAATTCTATGAAGTTATAAGGTTTTTATATTTCAATAAGATACTTTTAAACATTAATTCGTTACTTCTATAACCTTCTGATAATCAACACTTTATCAAACCTCTAAGTATTTTATAACATATTGATTATCAGTGTTTTAACCTAAGTTTTTAATTTTAAATTTAACGAAATATTGTTTGAACATAATTCTGATTTAACAATCAATATTTTTTGTTTGATCTTTCAATTTATGTCCGTATTCATCATATTTATAAAATCCTTGACAAGTTTTTCTGCCATATCTTTTTGCACGTACCAATCTTTTAATAATTGGCGACGGTATATATTTAGGGTCTCCAAATTCACGGTGTAAATTAATCATCCAGCGTTCCACGCGGTCTAATCCTATTTTATCTGCCATTTCAAAAGGACCTTTAGGTAAACCCAACCCGCGTTTCATAACGTAGTCTATATCTTCAACAGTTCCTACTCGCTCCATGAACAGGTCGCATGCTTCGCTTATTATTGCTACTCCGAGGCGCACACTAATAAGTCCGGGCGATTCTTCTACCGGTATCATATTTTTACCTATAAGCGTACAAAAACGTTTTATATTATCGCATACGCTTTCTTCGGTATGTAGTCCTTTAACAACTTCAACAATATCGGCACCCGGGGCAGTTGTAGAGAAGTGCATACTTACACACCTTTCGGGGTGTTTTAGTTCCGAAGCTAATTCAGTAATTACCATAGTTGTTGCGTTTGTAGCTATTATGGCATGTTTACTTGTAACTTTTTCTATCTCTTTAAAAATTTGTTTGCGAATTTTAATTCCTCTGTCTTCTTTTTGCGATAATATGGCTTCCAGAACAAGGTCGCAAGCCGATAGGTCTTTATAACTAAGAGTTCCGTGTATACGCGAAAGTATGAGTTTTTTTTCACTATTTGTCATTCCCCAATGACTTATAGTTTCATTTAACATTTCCTCGATCTCGCGATATGCTTCGTCTATTTTTTCTTGAGATACTTCCAAAAAATGGACTTCTATCCCTTTAGAAGCAATCATAACAGCAATTTTTTGTCCTGTTGAACCACATCCGACAATTCCTACATGGGAGAACTCGGCTTTGGGTTTTTCTTTAGCGCTTAACGCAAATTTTTCTATTTGTTCAATTATTGTTTCTGACATTATATAGTTTTTTTATTTATTATTTTTTTTAATTCGCTTGTGTAGCCGTAATGGCAATTAAATTAACAATATCACTTACCGAACAGCCTCTTGAAAGGTCGTTTATAGGAGCTGCCATACCTTGAAGTACAGGTCCTACTGCTTCGGCTTTAGCCAATCGTTGTACAAGTTTGTAGCCTATGTTTCCTGACTGTAAGTCGGGGAATACCAATACATTAGCATTACCTGCTACCGGACTATCGGGAGCTTTTTTAGTGCCTATACTTTGTATAAGAGCTGCATCGGCTTGCATTTCTCCGTCTATTTTGAGGTCGGGAGCCATTTCTTTGGCTTTAGCTGCTGCGGTTCTTACTTTTTCTACAAGTTCTCCTTCGGCACTACCTTTGGTTGAATAACTTAAAAGTGCAATTGAAGGTTCTATACCTGTCAGTGCTTTAGCTGTTTGTCCGGTTGTTACGGCTATTTCAGCTAATTGATTAGAATTTGGATTAGGCAAAACAGCACAGTCGGCAAAAAACAATATTCCGTTTTCGCCAAAAGTTTTGTCAGGTAATATCATTATAAAAGTACCTGAAACTACACTCATACCTGCTTTAGTTTTTACGTATTGAAAAGCAGGACGAAGTACATCACCCGTAGCATTTTCGGCTCCGGCTACTTCCCCGTCAGCATCACCCGCTTTAACCATTAAGGTCGCCAAATATAATGGATTTTCCAATAATTTCAATGCCTTTTCTTTGGTCATGCCTTTAGATTTTCGCATTTCAGTCATTATCTCGGCATATTTTTCTTTGTTGGGATTATCATGCGGATCAACGAAAATTGCTTTATGAATATATTCCAATTTTAATTTTTCCGCTTCGGCAAGCAATTCAGATTTTTTGCCTATTAAAACAATAGAAGCAATGTTTTCTTGCAATGCTTCATTGGCTGCCGTTAAAGTACGTTGCTCATAACTTTCGGGTAAAACAATTGTTTTTCCTAACTTGCGAGCGTTTTCTTTTATTGATTTTAAAAATTCCATAATATTTTAATTTTTATTTTTCACAAAATTATATATAAATTAGATTTTAATACTCAATATTCACATAATTTATTTCACATATTTTATATGTTTCACAACAACCTGTACTTTTTCTTCAAAAGTTTTCTTCTGAAACCCAAAACTTATTTTTTCATAAAAAAATAGAATACCCCCTAAACCTTTTTACACATAAGTTACTTATAATAAAAATGTTAAACACTATTTTAAGAAATAAAATAAGCCCATGATATTACAATAACTTGTTGTCGTTTCTTATAAACAATTGACAATTAACACTTTACAACAATACCGTCTCGCAAACATAAATAACTGATTACCAACCAATTGTATCCTTAAAGTTTTGTTTTTCAGTTCTCAATTCAATGAAATATTGGTATTAATTATAATCAATCTAAATATCAAAATCACATAGTCAATCTAAACTCCTGATTACTAAAGATTAAAGCTCTTATTTGATATTTTTCAAAAATAAAAAAAACTAAGATAAATACGTTTATTTTCAGAGGTTTTGCTAACTTTGCCTTGCAAGTAAATTTTACCCAACGTTTTAATACATCGTTATGAGCAAAAAAATCATTGAAGCAGATCAAGTAGTTATAAAGTTTGCCGGAGATTCGGGCGACGGAATGCAACTTACAGGAACGCAATTTTCAAACACTACTGCTCTGCAAGGTCAGGATTTAGCAACATTTCCTGATTATCCTGCAGAAATTCGTGCCCCCCAAGGAACTGTGGGTGGCGTATCAGGATTTCAACTACATTTCGGAAAAACAATTCATACCCCCGGTGACTTTTATGATGTGCTGGTAGCTATGAATCCGGCAGCATTGAAAGCCAACCTGAAAATGGTGAAACAAGGAGGAACCATCATAACCGACCAAGACTCTTTTGTAGCCAAAAACTTCAAAAAAGCCGAATGGAGTCCCAAAGAAATGGAAGACGAAATAATTAACTTCAACCTAATTACAGCTCCCATTACTACTTTAACAAAAAATGCTTTAGAAACTACCGAATTATCACCCAAAGATAAAGCAAGAAGCAAAAATATGTTTGCCTTAGGTGTTTTATACAGGATTTTTGATAGAGACCTTAAATTCACAGAAGACTTTTTTTACCAAAAATTCAAGAAAAAACCCAAACTTGCCGAAGCCAACACAATGGCACTTAGAGCCGGTTTTAATTATGCCGTAAATATTCACCTTATGCCCTCGTATAGAGTGCATCTTGCCAATATAAGCAAAGGTACCTATCGAAACATAAGTGGAAATCAAGCCACAGCTTGGGGGCTATTAGCCGCAGCCGAAAAAGCTAAATTGCCATTTTTCTTAGGTTCATACCCTATAACACCCGCTTCGGAGATACTACAATACATTGCAGAACGTCATGATTTGGGTGCAAAAACATTTCAAGCAGAAGATGAAATAGGCGGAATTGTTACAGCAATAGGTGCAAGTTTTGCCGGACATCTTGCAGCCACATCCACCTCAGGACCAGGCTTAGCACTAAAAGCCGAAGCGTTGGGATTAGCCATGATAACAGAACTACCCTTGGTAGTAGTAAACGTTCAACGTGGTGGTCCATCCACAGGACTTCCTACTAAAACAGAACAAGCAGACCTCTTTCAAGCAATGTATGGACGCAACGGAGAAAGCCCCATCCCTGTAATTGCAGCCGACAGCCCCTCACAATGTTTTTTTGCTGCTTTTGAAGCCGCCAAAATAGCTTTAGAACACATGACCCCCGTAATTCTACTTACCGACGGTTTCTTAGCAAACGGTTCAGAACCCATGAAAATTCCTAAAATGGCTGAACTTCCTGAAATTAAAACACAATTTGCAGATAAAAAAACAGAAAAATATCTACCTTACCTACGCGACCCTGAAACACTTGTAAGAAAATGGGCTGTACCGGGCATGTCGGGTATGGAACACAGAATAGGCGGTCTGGAAAAAGATGCTAAGACAGGTAATGTCAGCTATGTACCCGTAAACCACGAAAAAATGGTTGAAGCCAGAGCCCAAAAGGTTGAAAAATTAGCAGATTTTTATCCTGAATTAAAAGTTGAAGGCTATGCCGAATCAGATACTCTGCTTGTAGGTTGGGGTAGCACCTATGGACATTTAACAACAGCTATCGAAGACCTGGCTAAAGAGGGAATAAAAACAGCACACGCTCATTTTATACACATTAACCCCTTGCCCAAAAACACAGGAGAAGTTCTAAAAAAATACAAAAACATAATAGTATTTGAAATCAACAAAGGGCAATTTGCAAATTACCTTACGATGAAATATCCTGAATATAAATATAAAAAATACAACAAAGTTCAAGGCTTACCCTTTACTGTTACTGAAATTGTGAACGAAGTTAAAAAGAACATCAAAAAATGAGCATTATGTCAGAAACAAAAAATAAACTCACATTTAAAGAATTTAAAAGCGATCAAGAAATCAGATGGTGTGCCGGATGCGGAGATACAGGAATATTAATGGCTGTACAAAGAGCAATGGCAGAACTGGAACATAAAAAAGAAGATTATGCAGTAATATCAGGTATAGGCTGTTCGTCGCGCTTTCCTTACTACATGAACACCTACGGTTTTCATGGAATACACGGACGCGCAGGAGTACTTGCATCGGGGGTTAAAACCGCAAATCCCAAATTAAGCGTTTGGCAAATTACAGGCGACGGCGACGGAATGGCAATAGGTGGAAATCATTTTATTCATGAAATTCGTCGCAATATAGACCTTAACGTAATATTGTTTAACAATGAAATATATGGTCTTACCAAAGGGCAATACTCCCCCACCTCACGTATGGGACAAGTTACCAAAACTTCGCCTTTCGGAACAATTGAACACCCTTTCAATCCGGGCGAACTGACTTTGGGCGCACAAGGAACGTTTTTTGCTCGAGGTATGGATGTAAAAACAAAAGAACTTACTGAAATACTAATAGAAGCCGATAAACACAAAGGGACTTCCATAGTTGAGGTATTGCAAAATTGTATTATTTTTAATGATGGCACACACTCAGCAATAACCGGAAAAGCAACCAGAGATGATAATCAACTTTGGTTAAAACAAGGTGAACCTATGCTATTTGGAAAAAATAAAGAAAAAGGTATTGTACTTGACGGTTTTGAATTGAAAGCTGTTGAAATAGGCAAAGACGGTATTACAGAAGACGATATATTAGTACATGATGCTACTACTGAAAATCCGGCATTGCACCTCATGTTGGTACGTATGTCGTTAAAAGACGGACTACCTGTGGCATTTGGCGTAATACGCTCTGTGAAAGCTCCTACTTATGAAGTTCTACTTGAAGAACAAATAAAAGAGGTACAAAAAACAGCAGAAATAAAATGTATGGACGATTTGTTGAACAGTGGAAAAACGTGGGAGGTTAAATAGCTTTAACCATATAACTATCTAATTATCAAAAGATTGTATTGTTTTCAAAGTTGGTAAAAATTTCCACAATACATGTAAAAAAATCCGAGTAATTAAACTCGGATTTTTTTGTATCAAAATATATCTTATAAATTATTTTCACGAATAGCACGCAATCGTTTGGCGGCTTCGTTTGTGTGCATACTTTCGGGATTTTCGGATATAAGTTTTTTGTAGTAATGTGTTGCTTCTTCGTTATTTTTTAATTGTTCTTCGTAGAGAATGCCTAATTTTAGCAAAGCAACAGGTTTTAATATTGAAGAGGAAAATTCTGATATTACTTTTTTATAAAAACGTTGTGCCTCTTTTGTAAGTTTTAAATCTTCCGATAATTCAGCACGTTTAAAATAAGCGTGTACTTTTATTGAAGATTCAGGATATTTTTCTATAAGGCTATCTATTTTCACTAAAGCCTCTTTGGGTTTTCTTTGAAACTGTAATAATTCAGCCCCCGAAAATTCCAACAATGCTTGGTGCAAACTATCTTCTTGCATCTGCTCTTCAATAAAAATTGCATAGCTTAAAGCATCATTGGCTACATTTTTAGAAGTGCTTTTTTTCAAAGCATTGAATTGCGCCAAAGCCCATTCATAGCGTTCGCCATAGTATGCTGTAAGCGCTTTTTTTAGTTTAGCGTCATCGCCCATGGTTTTGTCTTTATTTTCATTTTCAACCTGTGCAAACAAAAGTGCTGCTTCCCACAAATCACCTTTAAATAATAATATATCGCCTCTTGTTATTTTAAAAACAGCAACCAACCAACCGGATAGTCCACTAAGTTGCGATGCTTTAGACAAAAGAGCATCGGCTTTGTCGGCTTCGTCTAAATAGAAAGTTTGTATTTGAGCTAAATTAATAATTCCTTTATAACTGGTTTCACCTATTCCCAGTTGCTTTAAAGTTGCATCATATTCTTTAGCAATGTTTTGTATTTGTTCTATATCTGAAATAATTCCGTCTTCTATTTTTTTATACAATACTTCCAAACGACCCAATTTTGCATCTATAAAAAGTGAATTTCCCGAACTCCCTTTATCCATAAGGTATTGCCATGCTTCTTGTGCTACGTCATAATTTCCGCTATTGCAAGCAGCTTCTGCCAAATTCTTTATTGCTCGCCCTGACGAAAATGTACGTCTATCAATAGCTTTGGCTTGTATGAGGGCTTGTCTGAAATCCTTTTTTTGCATATACAACCAAAATAACATTTTATTGTTCACCGTAGATGCTTTAGGCACTTGTATTCGCTTTAATAATTCAGTACGCATTATATTAAAAAAGCTACCATCATGGTCATGCGTTATAAAATATTGTATTTGATTTTGAACCGTTTTTATGTTAGAAGGTCTTTCTTCCGCCCAGTCCATATATTTATTTATCATTTCAGGATATTTTTTTTGCCGCAGATAAATAGTTGCTATTTCGCGATTAAATTTTTTCCCTAACAAACTTTCGGCTTTTTGATATACTTTTATTGCATTATCATATTCCCGTCTTATAATCAAAGAGTTAGCTAATGTATGTATTTCATGCTTCCTTGATGATAGTTTATCTATTGCTTCCTCAATTGTTTTATCTGCTTTATCATCTTTTTTTTGTTGTCTATATATAAATGCCATTTCCACATAAAAACTTAATGCTTTTCTGTTTCTTCTCATTTCGCGTTTTACTTCGCGTTCGGCATCGGTAAATTTATTTTGCTCGCACAAACAAGTTATATATCTGGAATAGTAATATGTTGAATTAGTTTTTTGATATAATTCTTTATATATACTCTCTGCTTTATCAAACTCTTGGTCGTTGAAATAACTATTTGCCAATTTTGTTTGTGTTCCTATATTCTGTGCCACACCAAAGTTAGCGGTTATCAGCAGAATTAATATCATTAAAAAAAAACTATTTTTTGTCATTATTTATGTATTTATGTCTTAACTTATTTAAGTTAAACGGTAAATTTTCAAAAATACTATGAATTATTTAATATTTTCAAATTTTACCCCGAAATATGCAATATAAATCGCAATGCACGCTCAGTTTACAATACCCCTCTTAAAAACCAAGAGTGCAATAATTCATTGCACCCTTGTAAAATATAAAAATTATGAAAAGAAAAAACTAAGGTAGTAAAAAAAAATTTAATTAATATTTTACGAGCCGATGCTTTTGCACGCCTGCTCGAAAGCGCCATATTGTAACTTTGCGAGCCTCTACAATCCGTATGCGAACTCAGCTCAACCACCATAGTCGGATATTGATTCATGATAGCCACCACTTCATCCAATTTTTTGGAAGCATCGTATCGGATATTTGATTTGTCGAAGTCAAAATAAATGATAGGTAAGATAATATCTCGTTGCATTTGAACATAAACAGTTATTTGTCCATCTGATTTTATAACTTCGCGTACCGACTGATTTTTAGGCATATAACCCGATTTAGTCAAAGAAAAATTATAATTCAAATTATCGTTCACCGATTTGTTGGGAAGCGATACAACATATTTCCCGTCAGAAGAAGTACGGAAACTATTTGTGTTGTTAGTTGAAACATCCGTCATTCTCACATCAGCACTGATTGGCGAACCTGTTTGCGAATCGGTAACAACCAAAAGTATTGAATTACTCTTAGTGGGAGTAATATCAGTTGGCGTAGGCTCGTCAGGTATGCGAGTAAGCACCAAGTCTGAATTTATCAACTCCTTGTCTTCCGGCACATTTACACGATTGTTGCCATCGTTGTATTGCAATTTAGTACCATTGAGTTTGTAAGTTTTTCCGGGTTCCACATTAAATCTGTAAGAACCATCATCATTTGTTGTTACAGCTGTTACGACATTTCCGCTTGCATCTAAAAGATTTACCGTTACATTAGACAACAAATTACCTTCGCCATCATAAGCCTTACCGGCTATGTAGTAGTTTTTCTTAACTTTTAAAGGTTCTAATATTCTAAATGAATATATATCATCGTTACCGGCTCCACTTTTACGATTTGATGAGAAGAAACCCGATTTTTGTTCATCATTTATTATTAAAGCAAAATCGTCATAGCTACTGTTTATTGGAGCGCCAAGATTTTCAGGCGTTTTAACTATTCCGCTGTTTAAATCTGTAAAGAAAACATCTAAACCGCCCAAGCCCGGAAAACCGTCAGAAGCAAAGAAAAATAAACCGGAAGGATGTATAAAAGGAAACATTTCGTTACCCTCGGTATTTATTACTTCGCCCATATTTTGAGGAGCACTCCATGTGTCGTCACTATTTCGTGTTATGTAATATATGTCAGTACCGCCATATCCGCCGGGCATATCCGATGCAAAATACATTGTGTCAGCGTTTGGGGTAAGCGAAGCATGTCCCACTGAGTATTCATTACTGTTAAAGCTAAATGGTTCAGGTTTAGTCCATTTGTCTTCTATAAGTTTCATGCTGAATAATTGCAATTTTACTATGTCACCCTTACTTTTTCCTTTGTAATTATTTTGAGTGAACACCATAAAATCACCTGCTTTATTGAAAGCGGCAGGTCCGTCGTGCAGGTGTTTGTTAATGTTGGCTTTGAATTTAGTTATTTTAGTGATATTCAAATTACTATCCAATTTGCCTTCATAAATATCAAGATATGGTAATTTATTCCAATTCCATACTCTTTTTATTAAACCTACTCGAGCTTTACGTGATGATGCAAAAGTGATTTTATCTTTTTTCAAATAACTTGTTCCAAAATCCTGTTGTTCGGTATTAATGGATAAATTTTCAATTATAAAAACACCTTTGTCGGTTTTCAATGTATTAAAACCTGATTTGTCAGTGTCCATTTGACCTCTTCGGTCTTTTTTGTTCAAAGCATGATATTTATTCATCCAGTTTTCAGCCTCATCATATTGTTCATTAAACTTAAGAATAGAAGCATAGTTGTAAATATCATCGGGCTTACAATCGCTATCTTCGGCTACTTTTTTCCAATATTCCATAGAATTTTCGTAGTCATTTATTTTGAAATAACTAATTGCAAGTTTTCTATTTGTGTCAATATCTTTTTTAGATAAACTTTCGTATTTTACTATGGCTTCTTCGTAAGAATAATCTTCATAGTATTTATCGCCTTTTAACTTTGCTTTTTGAGAAAAGCCGTATAAAAACGAGCACGATAATAATGTTAATAAAATTAAACGTTTCATGTAATATAGTATATTTTGATTAAATATTGATTAAATTGCTTCTAATAATATAACAACACTTCGTTAAATTAAAAATTAAAAGTTAAAAATTAAAAACTAACATACTGATAATGAGTTAATTACGAAATCTGCACGCATTCTCAAGTAAAGTGTTAAATATCAATTAATTACAATAAAAAATAACGAACTGTTGAATATAAGGTAAGCTATAAAAATTCATAAATCAAAGCTTTGAAGTTAAGAATTAAAAGTTAAGAGTTAAAAGTGACTTTGTGCATGGTTCAATTAGCGTTTAAAACACTGTTTATAAGTTTTTTACATTTAAAATGTTTGAGTTTTTTTGTTAAAAATATATAACTTAAATGTCATTTTTTTATAATATTTTATAAATTTTTCAAACCTATTTATTTTTATAAACAGCTTATTGTAAGACACTTACTTTGTATTATTGTATATGCAATAAAGTCGTTAAAAGTTATAAATGGTTAAGGGTTTGCATAAGTCTCAAAACGTTTACAATCAATCACTTACAAGCTTTTAATTTCCAATTTTAAATTTTAACTTTTCAAAGTAACTCAGGTTAGATATTTTTAGAGCTTAGTATTAGAAATATCTTGGTGAACGAACTTTTATATTATCGCTAAATATAAAGTCGTATCTTAACATTATTTCATGACTTCCACCATTGTATCTAAAAGTGGTGTTTGTATATGACCAATCATAAGAATATCCTACGGAGAATTGTTTTGTGATATTTATACCGGCTAATAAACCTAAGGCATCATTACTTCTGTACATTCCTCCTACCCAGAATCTGTTGTTGAATATAAAACTTGCGGTTAAATCGCCTTCGAGCGGAGCACCGTTTGTTACTTTCAAGAATCCGGTAGGTTTCAGCATTATGTTTTTCGAGAGATTAAATACTGCACCGGCTATAAGAAAATAGTGTTTTTTCTCGCTGCCCAAATTTGTAGAACCTTGGACATCGTTTGATTTAAAATCATTTTCCAATAATTTGGGTATCGACACACCTACATAATATCTGTGAGTGTAGTAGTATAGTCCAAATCCGAAATTGGGTAAATAATCACTTTTTTCTTCATTTACAAAAACAGGGTCGTTTGCTTCTATTGTTTCAACAAGGTCTGCTTTGCGAATATTAAGTCCTCCTTTCAGTCCGAAAGCCAGCCACGATTTTTTGTTTACTTTTATTCTGTAAGAAAAATCTGCATATAAAGAAGTTGTGTTGGTAGGACCTAATCTATCATTCAATACAGACAAGCCCAACCCCACATTTTTGCTTATAAAAGGGGTGTGCATAGTTAATGTTTGTGTCATTGGAGCGCCCGGGAAACTGACCCATTGCGATCTGTGTAATGCCGTAACTGTCAATGCATCTCTTGAGCCGGCATAAGCCGGATTTATAGCTAAGGTATTAAAGGCATAATGCGTAAACATAGCGTCTTGCTGAGATTTAGCCGACAGTCCGTATAGTAGAATTACGATAATTAATACGAAACGATTCATAGTTTTTATTTTGATAATTACTAAATTTTTATTTAAACATAGTTTGGTTGTGGAAAGTTTGAGCATGCTCAAACTTTCCCAACCAAATATTTATTTTGGTTATCTTTTCAGATAAATGTAACCTTTTCTTATTTCTGAATTACCTTCTTTGTCATCGAAAGTAAATATGTAGAAGTAAGTACCTTCGGGCAATTCTTTTCCGCCTATTGTCAGACCGAATGTATTAGTTCCGTCCCAGTTATTTTTATACGAGTCGGCTTCATATACTTTGTTTCCCCAACGATTTATTATGAGTAAATTGTTTTCGGGGAAGAACTCTGCTCCTTCTATAACAAAGTAATCATTTATTCCGTCGTTGTTAGGTGAAAAGCCTTCCGGTATTACAACGTCAGCCATACATAGCTCAACTATTGCGGTTACGGATGCAGGAGTTTCGCTCATACAACCATCTTCCGAAATCGATACACAATAATATGTTACATTATGTTCCAATATAGTGGTATCATTGAGTTGAGTAGTTAAAGCTTCGTCGGCGTACCATTCTACGTTTGTGCCATCAACTTCGATGTCTGATAAGCGTTTTGCTTCTTCTTTACAGAATTTTTGTTCTCCATCAAATATTGATACTTCGGGTAACGAGTTCACTGTTACGTTTACATTATCTGATAAAACAGCAGAACAAGAAGTTACTGTATTCAATGCAAATATTTGATATGTAATATCTGAATTAGGACTTACCACGTAAGTAAGTGCGTTTCCTGTTCCCGATATTGTTTCTATATCGCTGTTATCAGCTGCATCTTGTAATGTGTAGTCTACTTGTGTTTGGCTTCCGCTTAGAGTTAGTTCAGCGCTGTTGCCTAGACATATTGCTTGGTCGCTTTCAAGTAAATAATCGGTTTGTGGCAGTGGGTTCACTGTAACGGTTGCTTGGTCGGCAAGGGTTACTGAACAGCCGGGATTGTAAGCATATACTTGATATGTGGTAGTTTCGTTGGGGGTGAAAACAAAGTTGATTTCACTTCCGTCTGTATTACCTGCTACTTCATCTCCCACATTGCTGTTATCTGCGACATCTTGTAATTGATAATTTATTCCGTCTTGGCTGCCTGAAAGTGTCAGGGTAGCTTCTTGTCCGTTACATACAGCTACGTCTTCCATTGTAAAGTTGGTTTGGGGTAGCTCGTTTACGGTTACGGTAACTGCAAAACGTGTAGCACTTTCACAAGAACCTACGGTTTGTGTTGCGTAGTAAGTACTTCCATCTACCAAATTATCTGTTGCATTTAATAGGTTTCCGCCTGTTTCTGCATCATACCATTTGATATTATTAGTTTCATTTACACTTAAATCTGAAACTTTAGGTGAATCACTTATACAGAATAACTGTTCAGCGTCTCCGGTTGGTGCATCAGCGTTATTAATGGTTACGGTAACTGCAAAACGTTCATCACTCTCACAAGTGCCTACGGTTTGTGTTGCATAATAAGTGTCTCCATCTACCAAATTATATGTTGCACTTAATAGATTACCGTCCGAAGCTGCATCATACCATTTAATATCTGTTCCTGTTGCTGTTAAATTTGCTACTGTGGGGTTATCAATACTACAGAATGACTGGTTTGCATTGCCGGTTGGTGCTGCCGGATTATTTATAGTTACAGTTACTTCTAAACGTGAAGCACTTTCACATGAGCCTTCTGTCTGGCTTGCATAATATTTAGTATTGTTTACTAAAGCTACGTCAGTTGCTAAAGGATCTCCACCGGTTGAAGTGGCATACCATTGAATAGTACCTGCTCCTGTTGGCATCCGGAGTTGTATTTATAGTTACGGTTACCGGTAGACTATTACTACTTTCACATGTACCTACAGTCTGCGTTGCATAATAGGTTGTTCCATCTACCAACGCTGTTGTGCCATCCAATAGGTTTCCACCTGTTTCTGCATCATACCACTTGATAACAGTAGTTTCATTTACACTTAAATCTGCTACTGTTGGGTTATTAATACTACAGAATGACTGGTTTACATCGCCTGTTGGTGCGGCAGGGTCGTCATTAATAGTTACAGTTACTTCTAAACGAGAAGCACTTTCACATGTGTTTTCTGTCTGGCTTGCATAATATTTAGTATTGGTTACTAAAACTTCGGTATCCTCTAAAGGAGTTCCACCGGTTGCAGTGGCATACCATTGAATATT
>PDWJ01008998.1_pt1 | contig 18635 bp, 20 predicted proteins | sample 1430881 | NCBI WGS metagenome assembly PDWJ01 (sample SAMN01162460, study PRJNA174530) | Oral metagenome, whole genome shotgun sequencing project. | biome: Marine environment; feature: Marine mammal; material: Swab sample of the gingival sulcus; isolation source: swab sample of gingival sulcus...
TTTCAACATTTTGTCTATCAAAACCCGACCGCTAGCCCGGCCGAGCGCAAGGCGGCTTGGCGCGAGATTGAACGCAAGTATTTACCACATCGCGATTATGATGGTAATGATTTATTAGAAAGAGGCGGTTATTGGTATCGTCAATCGCATATTTTTTACATGCCGTTTTACTATATTGATTATACTTTGGCACAGGTTTGTGCATTGCAGTTTTGGCACAAGTCGCTGGGCGATCAGCGCCAAACTGCTTGGCAAGATTATTTGCGTTTATGTCAAGCCGGTGGCAGTCGCGCATTTTTAGGGCTGGTTGAATTGGCTAATTTAGAAAATCCGTTTGTCGATGGCACCATTGCCAAAGTGATGCAGCCGGTTTCGGCTTGGCTTGACAATGCCAAGCAGGACTTTTAGCAGTTTAAATATTTGCAAATTGACTGTAAAAATCAACTAAAAATATGGTATAATTTTATGTGTTGTCAGGTGTTAAAGCTACAGGAGGAACTATGCCAAATATCAAGTACCAAAAAGAAGAACATATCGGCATTATTACATTTAGCAGGCCGGAGGCATTTAATGCGCTCAATAGCGAGACACTTAGCGAGTTAGACGGGCTGTTAGCTAAGATAGAAGCTGACCGTGAGCTTTATGTCGTTATTCTAACTGGCGAGGGCAAAGCCTTTGTAGCCGGTGCCGATATTGCCGAAATGGCCGAGAAGTCTTTAGATCAAGGCAAGGCGTTTGCCGAATTAGGGCAGCGCGTCTTTGTGCGCTTGCAACGGCTTGAACCGGTGACGATTGCCGCCTTAAACGGTTTTACTTTGGGCGGCGGCTTAGAGGTGGCAATGTCATGTGACATCAGAATCGCCGGTGAACGCGCCAAATTGGGGCAACCGGAAGTATCGCTGGGCATTACGCCCGGTTTTGCCGGTACGCAACGACTGCCGCGTTTGATTGGCCCAGCTAAGGCTAAAGAATTGATTTTTACCGGCAAGCCGATTGATGCAGCAGAGGCCAAGCGAATCGGTTTGGTTAACGATGTTGCTGAAGACGCATTAGCGGCCGCGCAGCAGATGGCGGCAGAAATTTGCAAACAGGCACCAATTGCAGTAAAATATGCGAAGCAAGCAATTGATAAAGGGTTAGAAAGTTCATTTCAATCGGGTCAGGCGATTGAGGCACAGCTATTCGGCATGTGTTTTGCGACGTCTGATCAAAAGGACGGCATGCGCGCATTTTTAAATAAGGAAAAGGCAAGTTACAACAACAAATAAGGAGTGAAAAAATGAAGAAAATTGGCGTTATCGGTTCGGGAACTATGGGTAGTGGCATCGTTCAAATCTTTGCCCAAAAGGGTTTTGCCGTAACATTAAAGAGTTCGCGCGAAAGCTCGTTAGAAAAAGCAAAAGCAACACTTGACAAGTCGTTGTCGCGCTTGGTCAAAAAAGAAAAGATGACCGAAGAGCAAAAAGCAACTGCAATGGGCAATGTCAGCTATTCAACCGATTTTAGCAGCTTAAAAGACTGCGATTTAGTCATTGAAGCGACGGTTGAAAATATGGATATTAAAAAAGAAGTGTTTGCTGAGCTCGACAAAGTGGTTAAACCGGAAGGAATTCTGGCTACCAATACATCGTCGCTTTCAATCACAGAAATTGCCGCATCGATTTCTCGCCCTGATAAGGTTATCGGTATGCACTTCTTTAATCCGGTGCCGATGATGAAATTGGTTGAGATTATCAAGGGCATCACCACTTCAGACGAAAGCTATCAAGCCGTTTATGATATGACTTCAGCCGTTGGCAAAGAGCCGGTTCAAGTTGAAGAAGCACCCGGCTTTGTGGTTAACCGCATTTTGATTCCGATGATTAACGAGGCAGTTGGCGTATTAGCCGATGGCGTTGCCAGCGCCGAAGACATCGATAAAGCGATGAAATTGGGCGCCAATCACCCAATTGGACCATTGGCTTTGGCAGACTTAATCGGTAATGATGTCAACTTGGCCATTATGGAAGTATTATACAGCGAGTTCGGTGATCCGAAATACCGCCCGCATCCGCTGCTTAGAAAAATGGTACGTGCCGGATTGCTTGGCAGAAAGAGCGGCGAGGGTTTTTATAAGTATTAGTATTTTTTTAACAAAGTTAGTTAAATAATATTGTCATGTCTAGCAGTTTATGTTAAAATATTGGCAGTGAAAACCCGATTTTTAGGCTAGTGGGTCACAAAATCGGGTTTTTTACGGTTTTATTTGATAAAATGTTAACAAAGGGTAGAAAAAGAGACGAGCATAAGCAAGTTTAGACTTATGCAATTGAGGAGGGTATATGTCATTTCTATTCACGCAAGAAGACTTTATGATGCAGGATCTTTTTAGGGCGTTTACTGAAAATGAGGTGCAGCCACTAGCTGAGCAAGTAGACGAAGAAGAGATGTTTCCGGTTGAAACCGTCAAAAAAATGGCAAAAATTGGTATGATGGGTATTCCCTTTCCGCGCGAGTACGGCGGACAAGGTGGTACTTATTTACAATATGCCAATGCCGTAGAAACATTAGCGACAGCCTGTGCGACGACGTCGATTATCGTATCAGCGCATACGTCGTTATGTACGGCGCCGATTTATGAATTTGGCACAAAAGCTCAGAAAGAAAAATATTTACCAGCATTATGTAAAGGTGAAAAAATTGGTGCATTTGGTTTGACTGAAGCCAACGCCGGAACTGATGCCGGCAGTCAACAGACGACAGCGGTTTTAGAAGGCGATCATTATATACTAAATGGCAACAAAATTTTTATTACTAATGCCGGTTATGCTGATGTTTACGTTATCTTTGCGATGACCGATCGCAGCAAAGGTGTTAAAGGTATTAGTGCATTTATTGTCGAATCTGATTTCGAGGGTTTTTCGGTCGGTAAAAAAGAGAAAAAACTTGGCATCAAGGGTTCGGCGACTTGTGAGTTAATTATGGAAAATTGTAAAGTGCCCAAAGAGAATTTACTTGGTCAGTTGGGTAAGGGCTTTAAAATTGCCATGATTACGCTTGATGGTGGCCGTATTGGTGTTGCGGCACAAGCGCTTGGTATTGCTCAGGGCGCCTATAATGAGGCTGTCAACTACGTTAAAGAGCGCAAACAGTTTGGCAGACCGCTTGCTAAATTTCAAAACACCCAATTTGTAATTGCCGATATGAAAACCAGAATAGATGCAGCGCGCCTATTGGTTTATCGCGCTGCAATAAAAAAAGAGAATAAGCAAGTCTATTCGCAAGATGCTGCGATGGCAAAATTATTTGCTGCTGAAACAGCAATGGCAGTGACCACAAAGGCCGTTCAATTGCATGGCGGTTATGGTTATACGCGTGAATATCCGGTTGAACGGATGATGCGTGATGCTAAAATAACAGAGATTTACGAGGGTACGAGCGAAGTGCAACGCATGGTCATTGCAGCGAAAGAACTAAAATAGGGAGGCGAATATGAAAGTAGTTGTATGTATTAAACAGGTGCCTGATACTAACGAAGTGCGCCTTGATCCGGTTAAGGGAACGCTTATCAGAGAAGGTGTACCTAGTATTATCAATCCAGACGATAAAGCGGGCTTAGAAGCTGCGCTAGTATTAAAAGACTTATACGATGCCCATGTCACAGTTCTAACCATGGGTCCGGGGCAGGCCAAAGTTGCCTTGCAAGAAGCCTACGCAATGGGAGCCGACCGCGTTATTTTGTTAACCGACCGCGTTTTTGCCGGTTCTGACACCTTGGCGACATCAACGGCATTGGCCGGCGCGCTACGTTTTGAAAATAAGGGTGATCATGCTATCGTCAAGCGTGCCTTTGAAGATGGTCATCAAATGATTAAGGTTAAGTATCCTTGTCTGATTACAACGCTATCTGAATTAAACAAGCCGCGCTATATGTCTGTTGCCGGCATAATCAATGCACACCGTGAGCTAGAAGTTGAAGAGTGGAATTTTCAGTCAATTACGGCAGACGAAACAAAACTTGGCTTAAAGGGTTCGCCGACTAAGGTTAAGAAGTCGTTTACCAAGAGCACGAAGGGTGCTGGTGTCAAATTAGAGGGCACAGCTGAAGAAATGGCAACGGCAATTATTGACAAATTACAGGCGACGTTTATAATATAGGGAGGACGAGATGACGCTAACAGATTATAAAGGTATTGTTGTATTTATCGAACAGCGTGACAACGAAATTCAAAACGTCTCGCTAGAGTTAATTGGCAAAGCCACTAAATTAGCCGAGCAATTGAGCACGACTGTAACGGCGGTATTGCTTGGTCACGAACACAAAAATCACGATCAATTATTGATTTCTTACGGTGCGGATAAGGTTATATTAGTAGACGATGAAAAATTGGCTATGTACAGTACAGAGCCTTATACACAGGCTTTAACGGCAGTGATAAAGGTTAAAAAACCGGAGATTGTACTGTTTGGAGCAACTTCAATTGGCCGTGATTTAGCACCGCGTGTATCGGCTAGAATGCAAACCGGTTTGACGGCTGATTGTACATCGTTAGAAATTGATGACGAGGGTGGTTTGTTGATGACAAGACCAGCTTTTGGTGGTAATATTATGGCAACCATTGTATCGCCCAATCATCGTCCGCAGATGTCGACCGTTCGCCCTGGTGTTATGGCCAAACTTGAGCGCGATGATAGCAGAACAGGTGAAGTTGAAACATTTGACGTTGCATTTGAAGATAATGCTTGTTGTGTTGAAGTGCTAATTCAAGATGCTGATATTTTGATTTCAGGTGGCCGTGGCATGGGCTCTAAGGACAATTTGCATTTGCTACACAGCTTAGCTGACGAAATGGGTGGTACGGTTTCATCTTCGCGCGCGGCAGTCGATGCCGGTTGGATGGAACAAGACAGACAGGTTGGCCAAACCGGTAAAACGGTACGTCCTAATTTATACATGGCCTGTGGCATTTCCGGCGCCATTCAGCACCTAGCCGGTATGGAAGAATCAGAGCTGATTATTGCCATTAATAAAGATGCCGATGCGCCAATTTTTGAAGTAGCTGATTTAGGTGTTGTTGGTGATGTTCACAAAATACTACCGATCATTACCGAACGCATCAAAAAAATCAATCAATCGAAACATATTGATGAATAGGAGGAAACAATGAAATCAATGATTCGACTACGCATGAGCATGCATGACGCCCACTATGGTGGAAACTTAGTAGAAGGCGCTAAAATGCTGACATTATTTGGTGATGTTGCCACCGAACTGTTAATTTTAAACGATGGTGACGAAAGTTATCGTGCCGCGTCCCGATATAAACGACTCAGCTTGTGATGTTTTAGATGAGCCAATCGTCGTTTGTCGCGCAACGGGTACTTGCGTCGTGCCAAAGGACAAGCAGCGCAATAACAAATAAAAACGCTTTGTTACGCATTAGTTAAAGAATAAGCGTGCAGTTTTGGGTATCGCGTAGCGTAAAGTTACGCGATATTTTAATTGTTTAAATGAAATTTGCTGTATTACTTATTTCTAAGCAACAAACAGACATTGTAGTCTATTATCATAGGTGGTATACTATCAGAGAGTGCAAAATAATACATTAGAGAGGTGTTGGCGGATGAGACAAAATCCAACGATGATCGTGATGCTTACTCAAAATGACAAAACAGTTATGAATGCCCATGATGTCTTTGAACAAAACAGAGATAGCAAAGCAAAATTTTGGGGGTTTAAGGAAAAACCACTATCACTTGAGAAAATGAAAGCATTATACGCTTATATGAAAAAATGCGGAAAAACCACTTTTTTAGAAGTCGTTGAGTATGAGGAAAGCGCTTGTGTTCAAGGTGCGCTACAAGCGGTTGCTTGCGGCTGTGACATACTGATGGGAACGACTTATTTTGATAGTGTGCGCGATATTTGTAGAGAGAACGATATTAAATATATGCCTTTTGTCGGCAAAGTTTCGGGGCGACCGTCAATCCTTGAAGGCGATGTTAGGGATATGATTGCTGAGGCAAATGCGTATTTGCAAAAAGGTGTATATGGCTTTGATTTGTTAGGCTATAGATATACGGGCGATGCCTATAATTTAATTAAAAAGTTTACTTCAAATGTCAATGCGCCAGTTTGCGTTACCGGCAGTATCAACACATATAATAGACTCGATCAGTTAAAAGAAGTTCAACCGTGGGCATTTACAGTAGGCACTGCTTTCTTTGAAAACAAATTTGATGGCACATTTACTGAACAGATAAACAAAGTATGCGACTATATGTGGGCTGAATAAATTATGTTCAGATTGTTTTATCCATATGAATACGTCGAAAGTGTATTTAATATAGATTATCGCAAGTTGCATAATCTGGGCTTTAGGGGACTTATCTTTGATATAGACAATACATTGGTTCATCATGGTGACCCGGCGACAAAGGATGTTGAGGCTTTGTTTTCAGAATTAAATGCCATTGGCTTTAAGACACTTTTGCTGACTAATAATGATGAATCAAGGACAAAGCTGTTTAATCAAAATATCAATTCTCTATATATCAGCGAGGCACACAAGCCGAAGCGAATAGGTTATCTTAAGGCGCTTAAGTTGTTAAATATAAAAAGAGAAGAGGCCATATTTATCGGCGATCAGGTTTTTACCGATATATTGGGTGCTAATCGATGCGGCATTGCAAATATATTGGTAAAATTTATCAGGCTTAAGGGCGAAACGAAAATTGGCAAACGGCGGCATCTTGAGAATATGGTATTAAAGCGCTATACCAAAGCTAAAAAATACAGACATAGACTTGGCGATATTACTAAATAAAAGGGGTATTTAAGTGTTTTGGAACAAAGACAAAAATTTTTGCGATATTCATCCAATCTGTTATGATATTTCTTATAACAAAAATATTTTTACTAGAAAGATGCGCGATTTTGTGGTCAAAGAAAAATATGCAAAAAAAAGACAAGATGGCAAATTGCCAAATATTATTTCGCACGAGACTTCAAAGTTAATTAAAAAAGGCAAGGGTATCGATCCGACATTGCAATACAATAAAGCGATTAATATCGGCATTGCCTGCAATAGCATTAACGGTATGATTATTCGACCGGGCGAAGTGTTTTCCTTTTGGCGTACGGTAGGTAATACGACTAAGCGCAAAGGGTACAAAGCCGGCCGTTCTCTTAGAAAAAACGGTCTAGTTGCTGGCATTGGCGGTGGGTTGTGCAACCTTAGCAATACCATTCATCGATTGGTGTTACATAGTCCATTGCTCGTAACCGAATTTCATGCACATTCCGACGCTTTGGCGCCACTAAGAGGGGAACGTGTGCCATTTAGCTCGGGCACCTCGGTCAGTTATAATTATATTGACTATCGGTTTAAAAACATTACAGAACAAGATGTTCAGCTACTGGTATGGTGTGATGACGATCATCTCTACGGAGAGCTTAGAAGCGAGCGCGAATTTCCACTCTACTATCAGTTGGTAGAAGAAGACTATCACTTTCACAAGGAAAATGGCAAGTACTATCAAATATCAAAGATATATAAGCAATCGATTGATAGAGTGACTGGTGAAGTGGTTGAAAAAGAATTGGTTTTGGACAATCATTCTGAGATCATGTACGATTATGATGATATACGAAAAGAGTACATAAGAGAGTATTAAAGGCGTTAGTGAAGAAAAAGTAATTTCATTACCAACGCCAAAAATACCACGGTGTGCCAATGTTAGAGGTCAAAATTCAGTTCAAATATGCCATCTAAATCATTAAGTTCATTTTCTATGTTGTAGGATTTAATTGTATCATTTAGTGCTTTTAGCTCAATAGTCATTGTATAGCCAATGTAGGCTATGGCGGCGATTAAAACCAGCGACACGATGACGCGCGCCGGGCGGTAGCGGTTTTGTTCTGTCGCTTCACTTTTATTCAAATTCTTGCTTATGATTAAATTGATGATAAAGAGGGCTAGCAAGAGAACCAACACGGCGATGCTGATATAATTTATATTCCTAACCAGCAATGCGGTCATGTGATCATAATAGTGCGTTAAGAGGCCTTTTTCGGGCAGTTCACCAATTATATTGACGATGCGAAAAATTCTCAATATCTGTAACAGACCAACTGAAAATATAGCAGTAATTAGTAAACTAACAAATAAGCCGTTGCGACTCATCAACACGGCAATCAGTAATAGCAACAGTAAAACAATTTCAAATAGCAAGAGCTGGCCGATGATATAACCAATTTTTTGATTAACCAAGCGCGGCGTGCTAAGTACTTTTTCAACTATTATTTCCGGATTAAACTGTATATCAATCTTATTGCCGATGAAAGTTGTCAGTTCGTCTTTCAATTTTTCTGAGGAAGGCTCACCGTCGTATAAATTGTTGGCAATACTATCCAATTCCGCTTCAGTATAAGTTACTTTAATTGCATTAAGACTTTCAGAAAGTCCTTTTTTAAAAGTCTCTTTGTCTATTTTGTCGAGATTTTGCAACAAGAGCTGGGACTTGTCGTTTTGTATAAAGCCATCAATGATCGTTTCAATAGTATTATTTTTAAAACTGCTGATAAAAGTCTTATCAAATGGTTGCACTTGGTCGCTTTTTAAAAACATATAATCTAAGCTGCTGTCAACCGCCGATGTGACAAATTCGCCCAACTCAGTGCTGTTAAAGGCGACGACGGTTTGTTCGTTAAATATTTTTGGCAAATTAAGATCTTTGGTAATATCGTTGTTTTCAATAAACAGCTCAATCGTTTCCGATTGCGCTTTGGCGTCATTGAGTGCTTTGCTGTTTTCTTCGGCCGATAAAAACGAGTAATGTAGCGCTTGGTAGGCCAAGACAATGGTCGTTGAAATAATCAGTAGCAAGACAATTAAAATAGCAAATAAAACTTTTAAGACTTTCATATTAGCTCCTCTTTTATAATCTTCTAATAAAATTATACTTTGTTGTCACAATTTGGCAATAGTTACTTGAAAAAATGACTACAAAATTACAAGATGACGTTAGTCTTTTTTGAATTCCCCCCCCTTTGTTGTTGACAAAACTGGCTCAAATTGATAGACTTTTAGTGAACGATCTTCAGGGCGGGGTGTGATTCCCCACCGGCGGTATAGCCCGCGAACCCCAAGGGGTTGATTCGGTGAAATTCCGAAGCCGACAGTATAGTCTGGACGAGAGAAGATAGACGATTTTATCCTTAATGCCCTTATCGTTGATAAGGGTTTTTTTATACTTAAGTTATCATCTGGAGGGAAAATGACTAAAAAAACTAACACTTTGGTAAAAGTAGCCATTATGTCGGCGGTGGCGTTTGTCGTCATGCTAATCGAGACGCCACCGCTGTTTTCAACATTTTTGCGCATGGATTTTAGCGATATCGTCGCAGTTATTGCCGGATTTGCACTGGGGCCGTTGGCCGGTGTCGCCGTACAATTGACTAAGAACGTGTTGCATTTGATGATGTCAACCACTTCGGGGGTTGGTGAATTGGGTAATTTTATCGTCGGCGGAACCTTTGTTTTTGTCGCGGCTTATATTTATCATCAAAATAAGAGCCGCAAGCAAGCCATTATTGGGCTGACTGCGGCTTCGTTGGCGATGGTTGTGGTGGCGGTGTTGGCCAATGTTGTCATTCTTTTACCACTTTATGCCAGTGTGCTTGGTTTTAAGACAGAAATGGTAATTGAGCTGACGTCCAAAGTTAATCCGCTTGTTAGCGATGTCACTAGTTTTGCCCTATTTGCGATTGCACCGTTTAATCTGATCAAGGCGTTGTTAGTATCGTTTGTGACCTTTGTAATCTACAAAAAAATCTCGAAATACCTATAATTTTTTTTCAAAATTCTAAAGTATCACCAATTTGCGGTGTATGAATGCGGTCGCCGTCTTTTGCGACCAATTCTTTTAGGGTGGCAATCGAATCGGCTTCGCCGTGCGTTAATACAATGTCGCTGTGATGACCAGTTGAACGAATCCAATTGACCAAATCTTTCTGATCGCCGTGGCCCGAATAGCCGCTGAGGCGATATTTTTTTGCCTTGTTGGCAATGGTTTCTTCCAGTATGGTTAAGGTTGGTGTATCCTCTAAAATTGCCCGTCCAAGCGATCGTTCGGCTTGGTAGCCAACAAAGATAACACTGGTCGAAGGCTTCCACAAATAGTGTTTTAAGTGATGGCGTATTCTACCGGCATCGCACATGCCACTAGCCGAGATGATAATTTTTGGATTATCGTCGCGATTAAGCGCCTTTGAACGATCGTTTTCCTTGATGATTTTTAAGCGATCCGGTGCAAAGGGCGAGTGTCCTTTATCCAGTAATTCGCGCAGTTCGCGACGCAAAAGGGCGATGTGATGGTTGTAAATTTCGGTGGCGTTAATCGCCAACGGGCTGTCGACGTAAATCGGATATTTGGCCAGTGCCGACTCGGGATTTTCTTCGGTATAGGTAAAAATATCGTAGAGTACTTGTTGGGTGCGGCCAACTGAAAAAGCCGGAATAATTGCGGTGCCGCCGTTACTTAAGGTTGATTCTAATGCTTCTATTAAGTTGGCGATGCGGTCTTTTGCTTCGGGGTGCAGTCTATTACCGTAGGTAGATTCGCTGATGACAATATCACTTGGTGGCGGTGTTTGACCGGGCGGCAATAATATCGGGTTATCGGTACCGACATCACCCGAAAAGGTAATTGTCTTGCCTTCTAACCAAAGCGTTGCACTGCAAGCCCCCAGCAAGTGGCCAGTGTGATTGAGTTGTAGTTTAACGTTTTCATCAACGTCGATAATGGTGTTGGTATCGATTGGGTTGAACATCGCCATGGCGCTGACTACATCGTCGGTATCGTAAATGGGTTCTAACCGATCCAAACCGGCGCGGTCGCGTTTTTTGTTTTCCCATTCGGTGTCATATTCCTGTATTTTGGCAGCGTCCAATAATAGAATTTCCGACAAATCACGCGTCGCGCGCGAGCAGTAAATTTTGCCAATAAAACCATCTTTGACCAATTTGGGGATTCTACCGGAATGGTCGATATGGGCGTGTGTTAAAATCATAGCTTCAATTTCTGCTGGATCGTAATCAAAACCGTCGCCGTTTAGCGTTTCCAGTTCGGGGTCGCCCTGAAACAATCCGCAGTCGATAATGTATTTTTTGCCGCCGCTCTCCAAAACATAGTTGGAACCGGTAACACATTCTGCTGCACCATGAAAGTGAATAATCATATTGTTCTCCTCGTTTCTGAAAAGTCATTCAAAAAATTTGTCATATCAAAAAATAGATGATGAATTATTGTCGCGATTACGTTATACTATTAGAAGGCGAAAGCCAATTACTATAATCTCATAATAGGGGGGAGCTTGCCAATGAAAATGTTGAAAATTATAGAAAAAAGGCGTTCAGTGCGCGACTATCGCGACAAGCCGCTGTCAGCTCAAGATGCTAAGCATGTCGACGACTATATCAATAGTGTACCACAAATTGTCGATGGCGTAACGGTATCTTTGCGAAAAATTGACGATGTCAAGGCTTGTTTTGATTATTTAAATGGATATACTGGTTATAATGGTATTATGATTACAGCGCCGCATTATGTTATCGTTACTGCTACGGCGGGGCAACATGCCTTAAAGGCAGGTGGTTATGCTGGTGAGTGGTTTGTGTTGAACTTGACCCGTCACGAAATTGCGACCTGTTGGATTAGTGCCAATAATAACGAAGCACGCGTTGCCGAATTTTTAGAGCTACCCGCTAATGAAGAAGTAGTTGGTATCATCGGCTATGGTTATGCCAGCAATGAGGTGCGCGTGTCAAATATTTACGCATCTGGTAGCGATGCCAACATCAGCAAGGTCAAATCAAATTATTCCAGTTCGCCGGTTAGCAGTCGCATTTCTTTGGAAGAGATTGTTCATATTAGTCGCTGGGGTAATTTGGCATCGGTTGAACGTTTAGAAGAATTGGGTTATGATGACGTTTTTTATTATATGCGTTTGGCGCCGTCATCAGTTAATCGTCAGCCGTGGCGCTTTTTAATTCAACGCGGTGAGTTTGTACTTTGCGTATCGCGTGAAGATGGCTATGACGATGACCGCTTGGCGTTATTAGAAGCCGGTATTGCCATGCTTTATTTCGAAGTTGCGATGCATGACTCCGGTTTTCCGGGGCGCTGGTATTTTGCTGATAGTGGCGCTGACTACCAAGTGCCGGAGCAGTATTTGATTGCCGCTGTTTATAAGTTTAACTAATCTATTAATAATCGAGGTGTTATGAAAAAACTATTATTGGTGAGAAGAGGCGAAGCGCAAGGCCGAAGAAGAGGCTAGACGTAAGGCAGAGGAAGAAGCTAGGCGATTGGCAGAATTGCGTGCTCGAACAGTATACGCTAAAGAGGATGCTGTGCTGTTTAGCGACGCTGAAATGACAACGCCTTTAGAAATTGAAACGATTGATCGTATGCCGGTTTTGACAACTGATAAAATAGTTGCCGAAGATGGCACGATCAGTGGCTATCAATTTGAAAAAGTCGGTGACGTCGAGCAAGCGGGCTATGTAGCGGCGACTGATGTCGTCACTCAATTAGCTGATTTTATTGATAGTCCCTTTGAAAATATCGATTATGGTTACTTTGAACGTCGTGAAATCGCTGAGCGTCCGCCGGTTAAGGTACGCGGACTTTACGTGACACAGTATACGGCCAGCAGTTCGTCCCGGATGGATGAATTGATTGCGATTGCCAATGAAACTGATATTAACGCTTTTGTCATCGATGTTAAAGACGACAATGGCAATTTGCTATTTTACAGCAAAACTGCTGAAAGTGTGATGCCGGAGTTAAATGAAGCAGTGGCGATTGACGATATTGACGCTTTTGTCAAAAAATTAAAAGAAAACAATATTTACTTAATCGCCCGTATCGTTACATTTAAGTCGCCGCAATATGCAGCTAAGTATACCGACAGGGCAATTACCAGGCCAAATGGCGCCTTGTACAAAAAAGGCGATGGCATTGCTTGGGCGACGCCTTATGATCGCCAGTTGTGGGATTACGTGTTGGGCATTTGTAACGAAGCTGCTGCTGTCGGCTTTGATGAAATTCAATTTGACTATGTGCGTTTTCCGGTAGTTTCGCAGGCGGATAATGACTCACTTGATTTTCATAATGAGAAAGACGAATCAAAGCCCGAAGTTATTCATAAATTTTTGCGCCATGCCTATCAACAATTGGCTGATGCAAAAGTTTACGTTACCGCTGATATATTTGGCTGGTCGGGTAGTGCTTGGGGCGATGAGGGTATTGGTCAACATTGGGAAGCAATGGCCAACGCAGTCGACTATGTTGCGCCGATGATGTATCCATCGCACTATGGGCCTGGCAACTATGGATTAAGCTATCCTGATACGCAGCCCGCTGCGACAATTGATGCTTCGATAAAAGATATTTTAGAACGCAACTCAAACTTATTAACACAGCCAATTACACGACCTTGGATACAGGATTTTACCGCCAGTTGGTTGGGCAGTGGCCGTTATATTGCCTATGGCGCACCTGAGGTGCGCGCTCAAATTGAGGCGCTGGCCAGCAATGGCGTCGACGAGTACATGGTGTGGAATTCGAGCAACAATTATCATGCTGATGCCTTTAAAAATGGAGCAGAATAATGACAAGCCAAGCGATTGCTAAAGCATTATTGGAAATCAAGGCCGTTTCGGTCGTTACAAAAGATAATCTATTCACTTGGGCATCGGGCATTAAATCGCCAATTTATTGCGACAATCGCTTGACGATGCGCCACCCTGTGGTGCGCAGTCAAATTGCCAATGCCTTTGCTGAGCGTATTGCACAAAGTTATCAAGACGTTCAAATTATTGCTGGTACGGCAACATCGGGCATACCACACGCTGCTTGGTTGTCAGAAAGACTTGATTTGCCGATGGTTTACGTGCGCTCTTCAGCCAAGCAGCACGGCAAGGGCAATCGCATCGAAGGCGGTAGCGTTGCCGGCAAACGCGTTATTTTGATTGAAGACTTAATTTCAACGGGTGGCAGTTCATTGGCTGCCGCTACGGCGTTACATACGGCGTTACAGCAAGCTGGCGCTGAGTTGTTGGCGGTGCTGGCGATATTTTCTTATAATTTTGCCGAAGCGGCCGAGCGCTTTGCTGCGGCGCAACTGTCCTATCATGCACTGACCGATTATCAGACGCTCTTAACAGTTGCTGTCGAAGCGGGTTATATTAATCAAAACGATGTCGCCGAACTGGCGATTTGGAGTAGTAATCCGCGCATGTTCACGCCTGAAAGCGAGGCGCAATGAGGCGGCGCAGGGTAGCTGGTGCACTGCAAAATTTTTTGGCTTACCCACAATATGCGCTGTTGGGCAATGAACAAACCAATCAAAAACTGCGCCAATTTGCCGATGGTGGGGTCCTCAATGTCGAAGTGGGCAGTGGCCGTGGCGGCTATTTAGCGCAAATGGCAGCGCGTTACCCGGAACGCAAATTTGTCGGCATCGAATTAAAAGAGGAATTATTGATGACGGCGGTGCGCAAGGCAGCAGTTGCTGAAGTTGATAATTTGTTATTTATTTGTGGCTATGCTGAACACTTTGCTGACTGGTTTAGCGGCATTACGGTAGATACGCTTTATTTAAATTTTATCGACCCTTGGCCAAAAAGACGCAATGCCGTTAAGCGGCTGAGCCACCGTAATTATCTCAAATTGTATCGGTCGGCAATGGCGCCGGGCAGTCGTCTTATTCTCAAGACAGATAACCGGCATCTTTACTTGTTTTCGCTTGTCGAATTCAAAAAGTTTTTTAGTATTGTCAGTACGACAAGCGATTTAAGTGCAGTGGGCGATATTGAGAACATTGCCACTGAATACGAAACCCGATTTAGTGCACAGGGCAAGCCGATTTATCGTATTATCTGCCAATTTGATTCGGAGTAAGTATGCTAATTTACATTATGGTTATTACCATTGTTATAATATTTGATCAGATAACAAAATTTTGGGCAACAATGTCACTCAAACCGCAAGGCAGTGTGGCGATTTTGCAAGACGTGCTACATTTGACTTATTCAGAAAATACCGGTGCAGCTTTTAGTATGCTGCGCGATCGCCAGCTACTGTTAATCATCATCAGTGGCTTGGCGATGGTTGCCTTTTTTATATATTTGGTTAAGTGGTCGCGGCGCTCCGGTCAGCATTGGCAAAAGCTCTGTTTTGCCTTTATCATCGGCGGTGGGTTTGCCAATTTAATCGATCGAATTAGGTTGGGTTACGTCGTCGATATGATTGATTTCAGATTAATTAATTTTGCCATCTTTAATGTCGCTGATAGTTTTATTACGGTTGGGGCAGTTGGCTTATTGGTCTTGATATTGTTAAATATTGATTGATCCTACTAACGGGAAGATTATAAAATGAAAACAGCAGATGATTTTTCCTCTCGAATAGACAGGTTAACAGTTGTTTTTTATGCCATCTTAATTGGTTTATTGGCGGGCGTGTTTTCGCTCGTCTTTAATTTGCTATTGACAAGCGGTACGCGACTGGTTGAACAACTGTTGGTCGAACGACATTTGTTTGTGCTATTGATACCGCTAATTGTCTATCTGTTATTGCTATTTAGTAATCATTACTTGCAGCCATCTGAAAGATCCTTTGGCATTCAGGCAGTCGAGCGCGAGTTGGCAGAAATTGATCGCCAATTGATGAAGCCAAAGGCTGTTTTAATTAAGTTTTTTAATACAGTTGTCACTTTATGTTGTGGCTTTGCAGTTGGCCAATTTGGTCCAACTGTTCATCTGGGTGGTGCGATTGGCTCAAATGTTGGCTATTATGGCAAGTTTCCCAAACAGGTGATTCGCATATTAATCGGTTGTGGCGTTGCTGCCGCTATTTCCGCCATTATGCAGACTCCTTTATTTGCGGCAGTTTTTGTTATTGAAGTGATTTTTTCAAAACGCTATTTTGATTACATGTTACCAATTTTACTGTCTAGTTTAGTGGCGTTTTTCCTCAATTTCTATTTTCTGGGTAAAAATCGCATCATTAGTTTTGTCAATTTTGATTTTAGTTTAACGATGAATCAGCATGATTGGTTTTGGTTGATGACCTTTGCGCTTGGTTTGGGTGTGTTGATGGCGACCTATATTTTCTTGCTTGATTATTTTACGGTGTTTTTCAAATCATTTAAAAATAAAATAGCCGTATACGGCATATTAATTGTTGGCTTTGCAGTGCTTTATTATAATTTTCCGACAGCGCTTTTGACAACACCCGGCAATATTATTGCACTGGTTGATCAGCACAACGGGTTACTCTTACTAGGACTACTCTTGTTGGTGCGTTTATTGCTGACTTCTGTTCAGCTTGGTTCAGGCGTGTACGGCGGCAGTTTTTCGCCGGGCATTATCATCGGCATAATCTTTGCAACTTTGACTCATGGTGTTTTAGTTGATTTTAATGTCTTGCAGTTGGATTTACAAAATTGGTTGGCGCTTTCGATTGTCGGTACGATTAGCGCGTTTGCCAGCGCGCCAATTTCAGCTGTTGTTTTAAGTTTAGAATTAACTGGCAATGTCGCTATTCTAATACCGGCGCTCGTTGTAGCGCTGATCAGCTATTTCATATTTGACTTTCTAGTTGTCGATCAGGTGTATTGGTCTAAGGAAATTTAAGATTGATTTGAATCGACCATTTTGCGGGCAAAAGCATCAATGCTGCCCGCGCCCATCATAATGATTAATGATTGCTCGTCGACCACTGTTTTAAGTGCTTGCGGAATATGTTTCAACTTTCCGACATAGTGTGCCGTTTTACCGGTTTTGCAAATCACATCAACTAAATCTTTCGAACTGACATTGTAAATGTTTTTTTCGCGTGCCGCATAGATATCACCAATATTTTCGAAGCGACGTTCCGAATTGACGAAGCATTTCATCAGACTGGGAATGCCTTTTAACGAGGCACCGTTCAGATGACAGGCGGTAATTGCCGCCAATGTATTATAGACATTGAATTTACCAATTAGCGATTGCTCAATTGTCATGACATGGTTGCCATCGATTAACAGATCAAATGTGGTCGTGTGCTCAGCGCTCATTCTAATGTTAGTTGCACGGTAATTGGCAGGTTGGTCAATTGCAAATGTAGTTACCTGGCAGGCCTGATGGTCGCGCAACAAATTGGCGTTGGCATCGTCGGCGTTTATTACTAAGTGACCATCTGCGGGCAAATGTTTAGCAAAAGTGCGAAAGGTATCGATTAACTGTTCAATGCTTTTGTAGTAGTCGATATGCTCCGGCTCAATATTATTGACGACGATCGTGGTGGGGTAGAGGTGCAAAAAGTTAGCTTGATATTCACAGGCTTCAACCGTTATTAAGGGACTATCCGTCAAGTGGTAGGCACGCTTTGTTTCGTCTAGTTGAGCGCCGATTAAATAGCTGATTTCACCCTCTTGGTGGCGCATGATGTGGGTGGCAATTGATGTAGTTGTCGACTTGCCGTGAGTGCCGGAAATGGCGATAATTTTTTGGTGTAGTTGCAATATATCATTTAGTGCAACTGTGCGCGGGATGATGGGAATTGCCTTGTCTTTAGCGGCGATCATTTCCGGGTTGTCGTTGCCAACGGCGCCGGTGTAAATGACGATATCGGGGTCTTTGATGTTTTGTTTGGCATGGCCAATATTGATAATGGCGCCATTTTTTTCTAGTTGTTCGGTTAGTGGCGAGGCAGCTTGGTCGGAACCGCTGACGGCGATGCCGCGGCTTAGCAAGATTTGAGCAATCGAGCTCATCGAAATACCACCGACACCGATTAAGTGTACCTTTTTGACATCAAATATCGATTTCATTAAACATCCCTTGTATTTTAATCAAATAATCTCAACACTTTGCATTATATCAAAAGTGGTGTCAATTTCAATCAAATAATTGCAATAATTGCTTTTTTAGCAAAAATTTTTTTTGATAATCTACTTATTTTTTAAAATTTGTAATCATTTACCGAAAAAATTATTTTTTATAGCTAATAAATGCAGAAATTTTAATAAAATACTGGAACAAAATATTAAATTGATGTAAAATGTTATTAAATGATATTGTATGATTGTCGCAACGATGCAAAAATGATCAAGGGGGGCTTATGGTAATTACTGACGTCAAGGTGAGGAGAATTAATAGCGACAGTAAAATGAAAGCGGTCGTGTCAATTACAATTGACGATATGTTTGTTGTACACGATATCAAGATTATTGATGGTATCAATGGTTTGTTTGTGGCGATGCCTAGTAGAAAAATAGGTGATTCTGATTATCGCGACATCGCCCATCCGATTAACAGCGAAACGCGCAACTATTTGCAAGAGGTCATTTTCAAAGCCTATGATGAGCAAATTACTGCTGATCAGTTGGCGGATGAGCAGGTTGAGCCAGTTGATGACGCTTTGTGATAATCGGATTAGCTTGCTTTTTGTTAAATTGAGCTACTTTTGTTCCCCGCCACCGTTGCGGGGATTTTATTTGATTTAATAATTTTACTATCCTGGATGGCCTTTATCGTGGTATAATTGCTACATTAATGAACGAGGGAGGATATATGATTTATTGGCAGTTAATTAATAGT
>PDWJ01004274.1_pt1 | contig 18630 bp, 16 predicted proteins | sample 1430881 | NCBI WGS metagenome assembly PDWJ01 (sample SAMN01162460, study PRJNA174530) | Oral metagenome, whole genome shotgun sequencing project. | biome: Marine environment; feature: Marine mammal; material: Swab sample of the gingival sulcus; isolation source: swab sample of gingival sulcus...
GTGTTGGCATGCCGTCTCAATCGACCCCGATTGGCGTACCGCCGTCTGCCGGAAATACCCTGACGGCATCCCTGACGGTACCTTTGAAGATTGTCCGTTTTTCCAGGAAAAGGAATTCGCCCAACTTCCGTCTGCCGACTCATCGTCTTTTTCCTGACTCCCCCCAGCCCTGACAGGCGATTCCCCCCTGTCAGGGCATTATTTTACCGCCAAGCCCCTTTGCGGCTGATTGTTCCCACAAAAAAACGCCTGATTTTTTTCGTTATGAACTTGATTCGGGTGTATTCCGACCGGTAGAACGGTCTCGACTATGGAATACACTGACCTCCCTCAAAAACGTCCCGATTTTTCGGAGTGGCATTCAGCGCGGCTAACTGTATAGTGAAGCCCGTATCCGGCGTATGGTGCGAAACACGTTTCAATTCACACGCCCGTGGAGGGCGCGACTTGAAGGGTTCCAGGCGTATAATGGGGCGCAAGTGTTTCAACTCACGCGCCCGTGGGAGGGCGCGACCCGAATCTTGTCGTTCATCATGGGTAGTTCCTCCAAGTTTCAACTCACGCGCCCGTGGGAGGGCGCGACAAGTATATACTGTTTTGTCAAGTACTTTTTTAAAGTTTCAACTCACGCGCCCGTGGGAGGGCGCGACATACGCACGGGGGTTGTTTTCCCTGTTGCGTCTTTGTTTCAACTCACGCGCCCGTGGGAGGGCGCGACTTATCACTCCGATGGGGAGACCCAAACCTCGGATGTTTCAACTCACGCGCCCGTGGGAGGGCGCGACGCCCACGTATTGTTTCCCTGAGGGGACAGTTGTTGTTTCAACTCACGCGCCCGTGGGAGGGCGCGACTTCCGGCGTGGTACGAGGCCGGGTGTCGGATTGCGTTTCAACTCACGCGCCCGTGGGAGGGCGCGACTTCTTTGCTGAAATTAAAATTGATTTTTTTCTTAGTTTCAACTCACGCGCCCGTGGGAGGGCGCGACAGGTTGGTTGAGTATACAATTGAGCTTGAAGAAGTTTCAACTCACGCGCCCGTGGGAGGGCGCGACCATGGGGGCAAATCGTCTATCTCCGGGGGAAAGGCAGTTTCAACTCACGCGCCCGTGGGAGGGCGCGACGCGTCCCAGGGGTTTTGGACAACGATCCGGACAAGTTTCAACTCACGCGCCCGTGGGAGGGCGCGACGCCAATAACCGGAGGTGTCGCAGGAACACCTCTGTTTCAACTCACGCGCCCGTGGGAGGGCGCGACATGCCGGAGGACGATCCCGATGCGACCCGGAGAGCGGTTTCAACTCACGCGCCCGTGGGAGGGCGCGACCCCGATCCTCGACCCGGACAACCGGCACCGCATTGTTTCAACTCACGCGCCCGTGGGAGGGCGCGACCACGCTCTGGGCTCAGGCTGAGGCGGTATGGAAGGGTTTCAACTCACGCGCCCGTGGGAGGGCGCGACAGGCTTTTTTTCCTTATTACAAATGACCAAATTCGTTTCAACTCACGCGCCCGTGGGAGGGCGCGACGATAGAAACCTGTTCAGAAAGTGAACCTGTTCAGGTTTCAACTCACGCGCCCGTGGGAGGGCGCGACGGGACACCTCTGGTGCTTGCATCCTACGTCTCCCCGTTTCAACTCACGCGCCCGTGGGAGGGCGCGACTCTGTACGATTAGAAGGTCTGTCCCGGCGACAACATCGTTTCAACTCACGCGCCCGTGGGAGGGCGCGACTCCGATAACATCTATTATGTTAACTTGGGACGGAGTTTCAACTCACGCGCCCGTGGGAGGGCGCGACCAAGGCGTTCGTCGAATTGCCATCGGGTGAAGGCCGTTTCAACTCACGCGCCCGTGGGAGGGCGCGACTTACTCGTTGTACGGCTATGCCATCAAGCGATTCAGAGTTTCAACTCACGCGCCCGTGGGAGGGCGCGACTCAACAGGGCGGAAACTACAATACGTAACACTTGTTTCAACTCACGCGCCCGTGGGAGGGCGCGACGGCACGCTTAGCGTGACGCTTGAGATGCGGGGCGTTTCAACTCACGCGCCCGTGGGAGGGCGCGACGGTTACGATAAGGCCGATATGTCGGGTTGTCAAGCGTTTCAACTCACGCGCCCGTGGGAGGGCGCGACCCGACACGTATCAAGACATCGGGAAACAATGTGTTTCAACTCACGCGCCCGTGGGAGGGCGCGACGTATATATTTCAGAGCCATCAGACCGCGCCCTCGTTTCAACTCACGCGCCCGTGGGAGGGCGCGACGGCCATATCTCCATGCGGGGGCATTACTGGCACGTTTCAACTCACGCGCCCGTGGGAGGGCGCGACCCCCTGTTGAAGGTCTCAAGGCGAGTGAGACTGTGTTTCAACTCACGCGCCCGTGGGAGGGCGCGACACAGCAGATGCGTCGTAATCATTGACGTGCTGCATGTTTCAACTCACGCGCCCGTGGGAGGGCGCGACCACAGGCTTTTACGAACAACTGAGCCTGAAAGAATGCGTTTCAACTCACGCGCCCGTGGGAGGGCGCGACTCTTATCATCGAGGGGGGCGTGAGCCATTATGTTGTTTCAACTCACGCGCCCGTGGGAGGGCGCGACGGCTAGCCGGACAATAGCCTCATTCTGGTTACGAAGTTTCAACTCACGCGCCCGTGGGAGGGCGCGACTCCTGGCCGCTCGCCCTGGAATGGGGAAGACGACGTTTCAACTCACGCGCCCGTGGGAGGGCGCGAAACTCACGCGCCCGTGGGAGGGCGCGACTACAGGCGTTCAAGATCTCACCGGGCTTTAAGAGTTTCAACTCACGCGCCCGTGGGAGGGCGCGACGGTTTGTTCCCCGAACGTGCGGGTGGCCTTCACAGTGTTTCAACTCACGCGCCCGTGGGAGGGCGCGACATATCGGAGCGGGAGTTTCGAATGCCCCGGAAGAGTTTCAACTCACGCGCCCGTGGGAGGGCGCGACGCCATATTACAAGAGGTTATGGCGGGTTTTAAAAGTTTCAACTCACGCGCCCGTGGGAGGGCGCGACCCCTGCATCGGGCACCCGATACAGCCGATGCGCGTGTTTCAACTCACGCGCCCGTGGGAGGGCGCGACCCGCACTCTCATAGTTCGCATTATCCTTCACAACGTCGTTTCAACTCACGCGCCCGTGGGAGGGCGCGACCCGCCGATTGTTGCCCGTAGGCGGACTGGTGCAGCAGGTTTCAACTCACGCGCCCGTGGGAGGGCGCGACGAATGGGAACCGTCCCACTATCCGGCGTTGACGCGTTTCAACTCACGCGCCCGTGGGAGGGCGCGACTCCCATATCACCGGGAGGGCGGTGACGTTGAAGAGTTTCAACTCACGCGCCCGTGGGAGGGCGCGACGGCGACCGAAAGAATCAAGAAAGTCAATAGCATCTGTTTCAACTCACGCGCCCGTGGGAGGGCGCGACAGGCCGGCCTTAACGCGGCCAAGATAGTCACGAGCGGTTTCAACTCACGCGCCCGTGGGAGGGCGCGACTCCCGACCTTCAACCACCGTGCCCTCAGGCAGACAATGTTTCAACTCACGCGCCCGTGGGAGGGCGCGACGATTCTCCTTATGGGATGTTGTATTTCCCAGAGTTTGTTTCAACTCACGCGCCCGTGGGAGGGCGCGACACGGCCAAGATAGTCACGAACGAAAGACCGGGGAAAGGTTTCAACTCACGCGCCCGTGGGAGGGCGCGACATTCTAATGTGAAAGTAGTTGACATTGCTGGTGTGGTTTCAACTCACGCGCCCGTGGGAGGGCGCGACGGCCTTCGATCACCGTGCCCTCCGGCAGACAATGTTTCAACTCACGCGCCCGTGGGAGGGCGCGACACCTCGATTGACCGCAAATTAAATTTCTCCCGGATGTTTCAACTCACGCGCCCGTGGGAGGGCGCGACCCTGAGCTCGTCAGCAGATAATTCTGGCCCGCGTGTTTCAACTCACGCGCCCGTGGGAGGGCGCGACAACACCTGGAATTCAGAGACCCCGTAGGGGTTGCCGTTTCAACTCACGCGCCCGTGGGAGGGCGCGACACCCCCCGTAACCGGTCAATCAGTCCCTTAAGCTTTGTTTCAACTCACGCGCCCGTGGGAGGGCGCGACCCCGTTTTTGATGAGGCGGTAACATTCGATGGCACGTTTCAACTCACGCGCCCGTGGGAGGGCGCGACACGCTGCCGGATCTGATCTGTGGTGAGAGAAAATGTTTCAACTCACGCGCCCGTGGGAGGGCGCGACGCCTCACAATTGGCGGTACGGGCGATTGAGGCGGTTTCAACTCACGCGCCCGTGGGAGGGCGCGACAGCACTTCCATATTCCCCACTGAGATATTGGGGATGTTTCAACTCACGCGCCCGTGGGAGGGCGCGACTACCTGGAATTATTATCAATTCCTTGTCCATGAGGTTTCAACTCACGCGCCCGTGGGAGGGCGCGACGCGGGCCAGGGACATCGCGTCGTCAAACGAAGAGTTTCAACTCACGCGCCCGTGGGAGGGCGCGACGAAGAGTCGCCTTCGCCCTCTCGCCACCAAATAAGTTTCAACTCACGCGCCCGTGGGAGGGCGCGACGATCAACACATAACCCTGTTTGATCGACGAATTGTTTCAACTCACGCGCCCGTGGGAGGGCGCGACCGCGATTGTCCCCTCGCAAGTGTCCTGGATGATGGGTTTCAACTCACGCGCCCGTGGGAGGGCGCGACATCCCGATCTCTGGCAGGCTGATGCCCTCATGGGTTTCAACTCACGCGCCCGTGGGAGGGCGCGACGTTGTTTCGACTTGAATAGTCTAGGACAACATAGTTTCAACTCACGCGCCCGTGGGAGGGCGCGACCGCCGGTCGGAAGAATCGCCTTCGCCCTCTCGTTACAGTTTCAACTCACGCGCCCGTGGGAGGGCGCGACACCTTTGGAACGAAGTGGAATTTCGGATGAGTGTTTCAACTCACGCGCCCGTGGGAGGGCGCGACCATTTTCTACCCTCCGCACATTTATTTTTGTTTGGTTTCAACTCACGCGCCCGTGGGAGGGCGCGACAATCTGGCGCTCGACCAGACGCTTGCTGATCTGGGTTTCAACTCACGCGCCCGTGGGAGGGCGCGACATCAAATAAAAAAAAGGAGGTGAAAAATTATGAGTTTCAACTCACGCGCCCGTGGGAGGGCGCGACGAGGGTACGCAACAGCATCAACAAAAGAGCCATCACGTTTCAACTCACGCGCCCGTGGGAGGGCGCGACTAGCCCGTAATAAGTAGCCGACCCGAAACCAGGAGTTTCAACTCACGCGCCCGTGGGAGGGCGCGACCTCTATCATACCACCGACCCGATAAGATAGAGGCGTTTCAACTCACGCGCCCGTGGGAGGGCGCGACGCCACACCTAATACTTAAGCTCAGTAGCAGACAGTTTCAACTCACGCGCCCGTGGGAGGGCGCGACTGATTATTATCGTTGGGGTTATCCTATTATCAACGTTTCAACTCACGCGCCCGTGGGAGGGCGCGACGCAAGATCGCCTTAGCTCTCTCGACTCCAAATAAGTTTCAACTCACGCGCCCGTGGGAGGGCGCGACGGCCTCAGTAGCAGGTCGAGATCGCGGTCGGGCGCAAGTTTCAACTCACGCGCCCGTGGGAGGGCGCGACAGAGCGATACTATCCGGCTTTGTGAGGCGTGCCGTTTCAACTCACGCGCCCGTGGGAGGGCGCGACTGTCAAGTCGCGTAAGCGCTCCCAGTATCGGGTGTTTCAACTCACGCGCCCGTGGGAGGGCGCGACGATCTGGATGTTGATCGGATCAAAGCGGTACAGGTTTCAACTCACGCGCCCGTGGGAGGGCGCGACAGGGTCAGAGAAGCCGCCCTGGAGGATGAGGAAAAGTTTCAACTCACGCGCCCGTGGGAGGGCGCGACCTGTTCAGTCTACGGGATGACGAACGTTCATGGGTTTCAACTCACGCGCCCGTGGGAGGGCGCGACCGCATGAGGCAACAGCGGAACCGTCGCCCACAGGGTTTCAACTCACGCGCCCGTGGGAGGGCGCGAATGGCATCAAGGATGTCCTCACGGGAATCTTTGTTTCAACTCACGCGCCCGTGGGAGGGCGCGACTATGCTGATTGAGATAATCTGCGGCCAGCGATGGTTTCAACTCACGCGCCCGTGGGAGGGCGCGACGAATTGTCGGCATCCCCCCTGAAGAGGGGGTGTGTTTCAACTCACGCGCCCGTGGGAGGGCGCGACAGACTTTCCTGACCCGTTTCAGGATCGGTACAGGGTTTCAACTCACGCGCCCGTGGGAGGGCGCGACGTAAGTGGCGGAAGGTTGAGTTTCGCCGCTATGTAGTTTCAACTCACGCGCCCGTGGGAGGGCGCGACTTATCCGACCACCCTTCAGGCCGGCCTTGACACGAGGTTTCAACTCACGCGCCCGTGGGAGGGCGCGACTCCTGTTCCCGACCGTTCCAACCCCTGCATGTGGTTTCAACTCACGCGCCCGTGGGAGGGCGCGACCATTCACATTAGCAGGAAAACATAAAGTTATAGGGTTTCAATTCACGCGCCCGTGGAGGGCGCGACTACAGGCTGATGCCGGCAACGGCAGCGATGCCTTGTTTCAATTCACGCGCCCGTGGAGGGCGCGACTACACACACGGCGAAAGCCGCTGCGACGGTCAGGGTTTCAATTCACGCGCCCGTGGAGGGCGCGACGGAACACTCTACCCTAAGCGACACCAGTAACGATGTTTCAATTCACGCGCCCGTGGAGGGCGCGACACGAGGCGGTCGGAATCGTGCTGCGTCCTTCGTCGTGTTTCAATTCACGCGCCCGTGGAGGGCGCGACGCCTGGCCGCTTGTGACGGCAAGCTATACGCGCCAGGTTTCAATTCACGCGCCCGTGGAGGGCGCGACCTTGCCAACTGAGGGGCAAGTCAAAGAGCAGGTCGTTTCAATTCACGCGCCCGTGGAGGGCGCGACTCCCGAAATTCAGGGTGGGCTTTGCAATATTTATAGTTTCAATTCACGCGCCCGTGGAGGGCGCGACGTGTGCTAATCGGCTGCTGTGGCCTCGGCTTTTTGTTTCAATTCACGCGCCCGTGGAGGGCGCGACGATACGCATCGCACCAGACCATTTCCGGTCTTCGGTTTCAATTCACGCGCCCGTGGAGGGCGCGACCAGGAACCCATTCGTCCCCGGATGTGGTCATCCCTGTTTCAATTCACGCGCCCGTGGAGGGCGCGACCAGGGGCCCCGCTCATCCTGACCTTCACCCCGTTGTTTCAATTCACGCGCCCGTGGAGGGCGCGACTCTTGCGGAATGGAAGGCTTCTGACGTGACGCTTGTTTCAATTCACGCGCCCGTGGAGGGCGCGACGACTGGGACAATCGCTTGCGCACGGTCTCTGGCGTTTCAATTCACGCGCCCGTGGAGGGCGCGACACCCCCAATATTTCGTTTTTGACCCAAAGGGGCTGTTTCAATTCACGCGCCCGTGGAGGGCGCGACGGGAAGGTGCATCAACTCTGGGGAGTTCGCTCCCGGTTTCAATTCACGCGCCCGTGGAGGGCGCGACCGCGGCTCGGCACATACTACGGCGCATAAAAGGAGTTTCAATTCACGCGCCCGTGGAGGGCGCGACTAAGTAGTGTTATAACGTCCGCAACCGGCGTGCCGTTTCAATTCACGCGCCCGTGGAGGGCGCGACGCTTTCTTTTTTGAGGACGCTTTTTTCTTCTGAGCCGTTTCAATTCACGCGCCCGTGGAGGGCGCGACGTGCAGCCTGTTATGACGAACAAAAGCGTCAGCAGTTTCAATTCACGCGCCCGTGGAGGGCGCGACTTTACGCGGAATGAGACGACGGTCGAGACGATAGGGTTTCAATTCACGCGCCCGTGGAGGGCGCGACCCTGGATTTCAGCATGTGCGGTATCCTGCATGAGTTTCAATTCACGCGCCCGTGGAGGGCGCGACAGACCCATGTTGTCCCGATGACATCCGACTTGTTGTTTCAATTCACGCGCCCGTGGAGGGCGCGACGAGAGCTTTATGTCCTCGCATATATCGGTCTTCTTGTTTCAATTCACGCGCCCGTGGAGGGCGCGACGCCATCAGATCGGTCGTGTCGGCAATCGCTTTGAGTTTCAATTCACGCGCCCGTGGAGGGCGCGACATGGGGCTGGGGCGTGATGAGGCCCAAGCCCTGGGGGTTTCAATTCACGCGCCCGTGGAGGGCGCGACTCTCTACCTCGCTTCTCATCAGTTACTTTTGTTCCTGTTTCAATTCACGCGCCCGTGGAGGGCGCGACTAGTGACAATGGCGAGAGTGGGTGGCTTTTGACTGTTTCAATTCACGCGCCCGTGGAGGGCGCGACTCCATCTCTCAGACAAGACTTGATGGACGAAGTTGTTTCAATTCACGCGCCCGTGGAGGGCGCGACTGAAGAACCGATGCCCTCGTTCGCTCATCGCCTTGTTTCAATTCACGCGCCCGTGGAGGGCGCGACATGTATTCAATGGCCTATCTCATTTTTCAAGCCGCGTTTCAATTCACGCGCCCGTGGAGGGCGCGACTCTCCGTTTTCACCTACCCACACGGGCAGGTTATACGTTTCAATTCACGCGCCCGTGGAGGGCGCGACTTGTTGGAATGGGGAAAGCGCGTCTTCGTTAACGTGTTTCAATTCACGCGCCCGTGGAGGGCGCGACCCAGTATCATTTCCGCCCGCGAACGACGGATACGGTTTCAATTCACGCGCCCGTGGAGGGCGCGACGCGTCCTTATTCTATAAGAGCCTGTTCACTTTCTGTTTCAATTCACGCGCCCGTGGAGGGCGCGACCTCAATATCCGCGTGCCCCCGTATGGTGCCTTCTTTGGTTTCAATTCACGCGCCCGTGGAGGGCGCGACGTCGCAAGGAGGGAGGCGACCTCCGGGGCACACTCCGTTTCAATTCACGCGCCCGTGGAGGGCGCGACATATCTTTGTTAAACACCTTTTTGTAGTACGTGATGTTTCAATTCACGCGCCCGTGGAGGGCGCGACATCCGGATAGTTTGGATGAGTGGGTTCCTCTCTATGTTTCAATTCACGCGCCCGTGGAGGGCGCGACGATCATAATAATAGTATCTGGCCTTTACGAAATGGTTTCAATTCACGCGCCCGTGGAGGGCGCGACTTTGACACGATGCAAGAGAGCATCAAAACGGTGGTGTTTCAATTCACGCGCCCGTGGAGGGCGCGACACCGCATTTTTGTCTCCAGGCGTTGGCTATGAGAAGGTGGTGTTTCAATTCACGCGCCCGTGGAGGGCGCGACTCATCCTTCCAACTTTGAATCACGTCTAACAGGCATGTTTCAATTCACGCGCCCGTGGAGGGCGCGACTGAAGGAGAAGGCGATTGGGCGGTTAACGTTTGGTGTTTCAATTCACGCGCCCGTGGAGGGCGCGACGAATACAATTCCATTAGCCCCATTCCTCCATATCTGTTTCAATTCACGCGCCCGTGGAGGGCGCGACCGCAGGAAGAATGCAAACGCTTCCTGGACGGCATGTGTTTCAATTCACGCGCCCGTGGAGGGCGCGACGATTTTCATGGCTAGAAAACTTCACAGGTGATGAGTTTCAATTCACGCGCCCGTGGAGGGCGCGACATTGTCAATAGGGGTTGGATGTTCACACCCCATAGATGAGTTTCAATTCACGCGCCCGTGGAGGGCGCGACGTCTTTCCGTTTTATCGGTACGCAATGGAATTTGTTTCAATTCACGCGCCCGTGGAGGGCGCGACGACAACTATCCATGATAAGTTGCACCAGATGGGCGTTTCAATTCACGCGCCCGTGGAGGGCGCGACCCCCAAAGAGCTGTGGCGGGCGATTTGGGAGCAGCAGTTTCAATTCACGCGCCCGTGGAGGGCGCGACTTGCGCGTCTCGTCCTTCCACAACTGCCAGGTCACAGTTTCAATTCACGCGCCCGTGGAGGGCGCGACCCTTTTGAGTGTAACGTATTGTTAACTCAAAGGTTATACATATGTTTGCGCTAATGGCTGACTCTCAAGCCATATTCAATACTGTCAAAGAACAGAGCTCAAGAGCTTACGCCTCTATTAGGCGTTCGCTAACCTCCGGGTAATTTTCTGCTCGCTTCCGGCCAGCGGTATATTGCCTACACAATAATCGGCGCATCGACCTCCGGCGCATCGCTGACACCATGGTGCTCAACCCGGCGTTTCCAATTTGAGCCGAGAAAATAGAAGCGGAGAGAATCTTTTTCCGGTTTGTAAATGCTTAAAAGGCTCGCCTTCAAGCGTTCCCACTGGGCAGGCTCCACATTGCATTCAAACACTGATTGCTGAACGCGAAGTCCATAGTTCAGGCAGGTTTCGGCAATATGACGGAGGCGTTTCTGGCCTAGCGGGGTTTTTGTTTCCACATCGTAAGTCACAAGTACAAGCATGATAAAATGAAAAATGAAAAATGAAAATTTAAAGACTTTTCATCCTTCACGATTCATCGCCTTCCTGCTATTTCCATAAGCTTGCGGGATACAATTCTGTGTCGCCGCGCAGATGACGCGCGAGCAGTTGGGCTTGGACATGAAAGGCCAGCCCTAATGGCATTTTTTCATTTAGTACGGGATGCGTGATCTCTTCCTGTTTGCGTTTTTGCCATTGTTCCAACACTGTTTTGCGGCACTCGTCATTCATCATAACTGCGCCACTTTCCTGAATCTGAAATTGTTTTGACGCGATCTGTCTGCGATTGATGAGTGTTAAAACGAGTCGATCGACCACAAAGGCTCGAAACTCTTCCATCAAATCGAGGGCACAGCCCGGACGCCCCGGTCGATCGCGATGTAAAAATCCGACCGCCGGATCGAGTCCGACCGCTTCGCACGCCCCCCGGCAATCGTGACAGAGGAGGGTATAGACGAACGACAGCATGGCATTGACTGGATCGCGCGGCGGACGGCGGGTACGTTTGTCCATATTGAACCCGTTATTCGAGCGAATCATGGCGTTAAACACGGAAAAATATTCGCGGGCAGCCTCACCTTCATAACCTCGAATACTATCAGATGAATCTGCCGATGCTACGCTTTTCTTGATTCGCGCCAGTCGCTCGACAACTTTGCTGAGCGCTTCATTGTCGCTGCTGTCAGGATGATTGCGTAAGGTGCGCTGTAATACAATACGTGAATTACTGATTTTTGCAGCGACGATGCAGCGGACGATCTCACGACAGCGCTCCAAATCGTCGCTAAGGCGATATTGGGCACGTCGCAGCAGGACATTTCCGCATTGTTCTCCGCTGACACGGGCCAAAAAGCGGTTGTTGCCGCTTAAAAACGATACCGTAATATTGTTTTGGGCGCATAAGGACATCGCCTCCGGACTCATCATGACCCGTCCGATAGCGACAATGCCGTTGATGCTCAAAACAGGAAGCTGTAAGGCTTTTTGGCGCTCCACTTCGATGATGAGGGTTTCACGCTCACGATGAATATACGCTCCGTCACGGGTAACGTACAAGGTATTGAGTAGTCGTTTCATGTTCTCCTGGTGTTTTGACAACGTTTAGTTGACGGATTGAACCCTGCCAGGGTTTGAAACCCTGGCAGGGTTGGCTCATGATGTGACCCGTCAATTGAATCTTGCAAGACCACACAAGAAGGCTGAACCACTATCTTTCACACGTTCTTGCTAAGGTGATCCGACGTTGGTTGAACATCACCTCCTCAGTCGTCATCATTCAACAGTCGATTGTAGTAGGCGGACAGTTTTTTCGATACTGCCTCTGGCAGGCAGCGGTCTTTGAGCGAACAGCGTTTGCAGCGTTTATCTGCAACCGGCGTCGGAGTCTTCCCGCTGTCAAGCAGAGCGTGCGTGGCAGCTACGCAGCGTTCAGTTTCGTTGCGCAGCCCCCGATCGAAGGTAAGATTTTTACGCCGGCGATCCTTGCCGTAAAACAGCGCGCCTTCGGGAACCGAACAGCCGAGCATTTCTTCCAGACAGAGAGCTTGTGCACAAAGCTGCACCGCGTCACAATTGTCTTTTTTCGGCTTTCCCCGTTTATATTCCACTGGAAAGGGCAGCCACTTGCCACGAGTCTTCGGCAGTAGGCAGCCATTGTCGTTTTTGTGAAATTCCACCACGTCGGCCTGGCCGCTCAAGCCGAATCGTGCCGACGACAGGCGCAGTCCGCGCACAATAATTGCGTTGCCCCGCTTCTCGCGCTGTTCAGAATGCACCCGTTCGTGCAGGATATGCCCCTGCATGGTCAGACTGTTTTCCTCCCAGGTTTGTTCCAGGTGAATCAGGGCGCACTGACGCGGGCAAAACAGATAGTGCTGTAAGGCCGACAGCATGATATAATCGTCTTCGTGGTGCATAAGTAATCACTATCAGAAACCATCAATCACTTCAGGTTTTGGGCTATTCTCGAGTTCATCAAATGAGATCTTCCCATCAGCCCCGATCTTCAGGGTTTTATGAACTTTCGCCGATGAGAGCTGTCCGTTGGGACAGTTATGCTGCCACCAGATGACTTTCAAAACTTGCATGCTTCCTTCGGGTCTTGCACTAGATGAGTCATTCTCAAATAATTTCGGCAACACCGACTTGAGAACCTCGGCATCCTCGTCGCTGAAGCCAGTTTTCGAGGCAAGTTGTGGGTTCATACTGCCATAAAACACATACACACCGCTATCAACACGGTGTTTCATTCCCATCGTATCAGAGCCTTTTTTTGTTCCATCGCCTTCTGTACTGACACTTTTCGTGATTTGTGTACTGGTGACGTCAACACGTTCAAGGCTGAATGCTGAATGTATGGATACAGGTCCTCTAATGCCAATCGAGAGCCCTTCGCCTTTTTTCTTCCCGGAGAACGCGAGTACCTGACCGAAGGCACGAATGTCAAACCATTTGTCACAGGCTTTCTGCTTTTTCACTTTTTTGTCTGCTTTTGCAGGTAAGAAGGCTTCAGCGCGGGCGCGTAAGGAGGTATGTTCATCAACTCTGTTATCATCGGATTGCACGAAAATGTCATGACCTTTTTCCATGAGTCGGTTACGAATTTTGCGTTTGAGACACACGTCTGAAACTTCTCCACGTCCTTCATACGTAGTGCGAGGACGATTTCCATTCAACGGATCTCCGTTTGGGTTGGCGTTTTTCACTGTGAATACAACAGCGAAATCAATTTTGTGTGTTAAACTCATTATGACTCCTCCTTCTCTGATTCTTCTTCGGTGTTAGTATTAGTATTTTCAGACTTTTTGAACAGTTCAGTCCGCTGTGTATGGAAACCTATCAGGAATTCACCTGAAAGTGGTCCATCTTGCGTATAGTCATCCGTCATAAATAAATTCATAATCTCTTGCAACGCCTTTTCATATTTTCTCCCTTTTTCACCGAGCCTTGCCTTATAAGGAACAAGCTGCAACTCAATTGTTCTCCATGTACTGAAAGGATGATCTGCAAAACGCTGCATCAAGCGCGCTGCATTTGTCGGTCGTCCCTTTTCGACGTCACTCAATGCAAGACCTTCAAGACAATCTGCAACAGCCAACAAACGGCCATATAAATAGTCTCTGGTTGTTCTTTCATGATCAAGCGCCATTGTGTATTCCTCCCTTTGATGAAAATATGTATATAATGAACAGGCAATCCCAAGCGTTTTTTCCCATTCCCAGGGTTCAAGGCTTTGTCGTTTACAAGCTCTCCTTACTGTAGATTCTACAAGATCGCGAGGAATGGAGAGTCCATCTATAATACAAGGAATGATGCGTTCAACCGTTGCATTACAGAGCTTTGTATCAACATCATTGCCGTAGGCCGCTTTAGCGATATCCTTTGGCGCAGGTGCGCCAAAGAAGATTTTTTCTTTGTTGAACCGCTGAAACCATGCACACTGTGTATGCCAGTTCAAAAGGCGTTCCAAAAATTCGGAACCTGTAAGTTCTCTATAAAAGATAATTGCTAAACGACCGGTGAATCCTGTTGCGGAATTAAGCCCCATGACGACAATTTTGTCTGTGTTTCCTAGTTTTGTGGCATATCCTCTCATCAGTAAAGCAATTTTTCTTCCAGCATCCTGGGCGGTATCACCTGTCGGATTCTTGGAGGACATCTCGACAACCTCAGATTCAGATTTCAATAAATCCAACGAATTTAACATAATATCAGGAGTATCAGTACCTGAGACTGCCCACGCGACAAAAGCTAAATCCCCATTACGCCATCCCTGCCTGGCAATAAGCCAACGAAGCGCATTATGCGCTTTTTCCGAAACTTCAAAGCTGACGCCACAAGCCTGCGAACCGTCATCGTCTGTAAACCGCCCTCGAAAAGTAAAACCGCTTTTGTCATTGGCGGAAATGAGTTTGGTTTTATCTCCACTATTTCGAATTTTGGACTGATGACTCGTTGCAACAGGCGCCTCACAACCTGTAACATAGCATAAATTTTTTTCCCTTTTTAACTGTGAATAATACGCTGTCCAACTCTCCCAAACCGACGAATCACTTTCTAAATCGGCCTGAGGTTCGCTCGGAATTGCTACAGAAAATTTGGCAAAAGCATCTGCTTGCCAGGCTTGACGTTTCCCTTTGGCATCCATTTTCCCTGTAAGGAGTTTGAAAATGGGAGGCGCCTCTTCTTCTTCCTTCCATTCGTAAAGAAGTTTTCCATTACTGCCAAGATATAGCACGTTATGGGTTACCAAATCTTGGATGACTCGTCCTTTTTTTAAATATGTCAGAATAGCGGATACTTTTGGATGACGATATGGAGAAGAACACCAATCTGATAAATCCTTGATATAATTTTCATAAGGTTCTTTGGGATTCTTCGCATAACCACTAGTTACTTCCCCTCCAAACTCAAGAAAATCTCCCGCGATATACTGAAGTTTATCAAAGAGTGGATGAGATACAGGTCTTTTCCCTGAGCGGCTTCCTGATTTTTCTGTACAGGGCGTAATTGTTGTCGATAATTTTTTGGGAATAGCGGATGCTCGGAGAAAATTACCATCCCCATTAATGACGATTTTTATATGCGCCTGTTGTGTTGTGTGGCATATTGGATTTAACGGTGTCCTGTCATGTGGATTTCCAATCTCCCTTTTACAATTTTTATACGTCTGGTATAAATTTTCAATCCAACTCATCTTGCAATGTCACCTCCTTTAAACCAACAGTTTTCGGCGGGTCTGTTTCCATTTCGCGTACGAATTTTCGAATCGTACACTCATCCGGTCTGGGAAATCTGACCACCCCATTTTTCATAAGAGGTTTCCAGAAACGGCTGTGCAGTTCGTCTTTCCCGGTTTCAGTGGGATAGTCGAACCCGTGAAACATAAGACTGTACGCCACTTCTCCGGCATCGTCATACTCGCCTTCTCCTTCTCCGAAGGTACATGGTTCAACATAGCCCTGACACTCCCTCGTCCCCAGAAACACATCCTGTCGTCCGCCTTTGTTGACCATTCGCCGGGCGATCTGAAAATGCTTTCCGGCAATCCGATCTTGCGTTAAGTCTTGCCTGTGAAGATTCCATTCGAAGTGCGCCTGCACCTGATACTCAACATTAACAAGGTAGGTATAAATTGCCAGGGAATTTCCGCCGCCATAATTAAGAGGTTTCATACTTTTCGATTCTGTCCGAATTCTTCTCATGATCCTGACTTGATCAATAACCCAGATAAAGGTCGGTTTCCAAAAAATCGATCTGGCAATGCCTTTTAATGCTTCATACGTCGGGATGTGGTAGGAACATTTTTCACCCCCGATGCGCGTAAAAGGATCAGTAAACAGCGCATAATGCCCCCAGACTTTAAAATCAATTTGGTTTTTCACGAAATGCCTCCTTTCAATCGCCGCAATGAAGAAATGCCATTTCATTGACTACTTCATGAGCGACCCCGAAATCGTTGCTATAATGCTGCTGAAGAAGATAAAAAATACCGCTGCCCTCTTGTACTTCAAAAATTGCTCCGTTCTTCGATAATGCCTTAAACATATTTGGAAAAAGATTTACAGCATACCGTTGCGCTTTTTTGATGAGTTCGTATTGTTTATCGACCTCAAAGGCCGAACACAATTCACTAATAATACCTTCTCCCTCCTTTGAGTAAGGCACAATCACTCCTTGGGTTGAAGTCTCAATCACCTTAAAGACTTTTGCCGCACTCTGAAAAGAATGTCGCAGAACTAATGGTGGCGCCTTTTTCTGCTCACGATAATAAATTCCCACCGTCTCTTTGTTCGAAGAAAGCAGCGACAGGATATTATCCTCATGATTGAACACGTTTGCCGGAACAGGATATGTCATTTGAGGAGCTCGTTTAAAAAAATAATACTTGTAATAACGATTCATCGCTTCGATGCCGATAATGTCATGACCAAATACTTGCGGATCGACTTTATACTCATCAAACACACGCTGCGCTTCTTCCTGAGCAATGCAAATATCTTCCAGTTTGTCGAGGTTTTCATTAGCGGGATTGACCACATAGACATAGCCGATGTCACGCCGACCGTGCCGATTGCAACGGCCTGCTGCCTGAGCGATGGAGTCAAGTCCTGCCAGATAGCGAATGACAGCGCCAAAATCCACATCAACCCCGGCCTCGATCAATTGTGTGCTGATACAGATAGCAGGTCGATCTCCTTCAGAATCGAGGCATTCTTTGACACAGCCTAGAATGTCGAGGCGATGTGCCGGACACATATTCGTACTTAAATGATAAACTTCAGCATCATAGTGTTTGCAGAGTTCGAATAGCCGTTTGGCAGATGATTTTGTGTTGACAATGATGAGCACAGTCTTTGCTGACTGAAGATTTTGATATGCCAATTCTGCGACTTCCTCTTCTGTCCAACCGCCAGCTTTTCGTCTGTCCTGTACTTCGACTCGTTGTAATTGCTTGAATAGTTTTTTGACGTTCGACATCATTTCATGGTCCGGTCGCAGGCTGATCGCACCTTTTTCCGGGTCAACTTTGTCCAGACAGGGTTGAGTTGCTGTGCAGAATACAACCGTGCTGCCACAGAGATCGAGCAGGAAATTGATGGCATTATTAAACAGATGTACGATGCGAACGGGTAAGGTCTGAATTTCATCGAACACAATCACGGCATTTGCCAGTTGGTGCATCCGCCGGACTCCTCGAGTGCCTGAGCCGAAAAGAGTTTCAAGGAATTGTACGGCGGTGGTGTAAATAATCGGCGCGTCCCAGTTTTCAGCAAAAAGCTTCCCTTGAAACGTGTCTTTTTCAGGAGTTAAATTGGAATGATGCTCTAACACGATCTCTTTTCCAGTTGCTTGGGAGAGTTCTTCGAAGATCTTCCGCACTTCCTCCGCATTCTGATCAATAATAGACGTATATGGAACCACGTAGATAATACGGCTTATTTTATTTCTTTTTGCATGATATAGTGCAAAACGCAGACTGGCTAATGTTTTTCCGCCACCTGTCGGAACGGTCAGGGAATACAAGCCTTTTTCCCGCACTCCGAACTCTCGGCAGTTTGACGAAATCTCAGCTCGCAGTTTATAGATATTTCCCTCGTCACCAGTCGTATCCTGCGTCTGAAATTTTTCCAGACGACTTTCCAATGCTTGAATGAAAGACTCCCAATCAGGATATTGTCCTTTCCACTTCTCCTCGACGCGATCAGGGGTCACAAAATCAGCCGTATCCGTTCGATCTGCATCAATCAGGCAACTAAAGAGAAAGCGAGCAAGCATTCCATGCCGAAAATCCCTTATGAGATAATTCATCGGTTCAGCTTTTAGCACTTTTTGCATCAATGTCTTCAATTCTTCGCGTATTTCAGAAGATTGAATAAGCGCTTCGATACCCTGAAGAACTTCTGTATCAATCTTTCTCCGCACCTCTGAAAGATGGGTTTTCGCGTCATCTTTCTCCATTCTTTTTGAAAAACGGTCTATCCCATCTTTTGGCTCGATGCAATCCAATAATCCGGAATGATGGGAGACAACACAAAGAGCGAGAAGTTGTCTGAGAAATATTTCAAGTAGATTTTTTTGAAAGCCACTTTCCCATATCAACTGCGCTCCGGCAGTCCCATGATCGATTTTCCCTCTCAGCTTTTTTGAGTCAACAAATCCCTTTTCACCAGGCTGTATCAAACCGCAGGAAGATTGAATATAGTGTTGAAATTCGTCGCTGTATTTCCCTACATCATGAAGTAGGCCGCAGAGTTCCCCTAGAAGAGGCAAACCAATTCTCTCAGCATTCTCCCTTGCTAAATTTGCGGTTTCTCGTAAATGTTCGGTAATTGTTTGTTTTGTTCTGTCAGCTTCCCGGAAATGGGCAATGAATTCATGTTCCATATATTATTCTCCAACTCATCTCAGGTTCTTAAATAATGGATTTAATATCTTACACCCCCCACTTCGAAGATAGAACCTGTCAGAGCTTTCTAATTTATGCCCCCATATAAGTGGCTGATTGTTCGTGCCTTCAGGAAATATCGCTGTTTGAATTTTTACTCCTCTTACTTAAGAGTCACAAACGTGTGTTTTAGTACAAAAAAAATATATATCTGTGCTTTTTCTTCTGACAGAACTCTTAC
>PDWJ01002633.1_pt1 | contig 18629 bp, 28 predicted proteins | sample 1430881 | NCBI WGS metagenome assembly PDWJ01 (sample SAMN01162460, study PRJNA174530) | Oral metagenome, whole genome shotgun sequencing project. | biome: Marine environment; feature: Marine mammal; material: Swab sample of the gingival sulcus; isolation source: swab sample of gingival sulcus...
CAAGGGATTTTAAGTCCGAACACCTTTTCTTTATCTATCTATTTTTCTGTTTTTTCTTTGTGCTATTCTTTATCCTCGGGATAATCCCTGATGTGTAATTGTGGTGGGCGAAGCGGGAATCGAACCCGCACGGCCGAAAGGCCAAGTGATTTTAAGTCACTGATGTCTACCAATTCCATCATTCGCCCGTTTTTCCAAACTTTTCGGTTAAATCCTTTATCAAAGCCTCGCTGCCAAGAGTGGTGTAAATCTCGGTCGTTGTAACCGAGCTATGCCCCATGATATTTTGCAACTGGCGCATCCCGACTCCGGCCATGGTAGCGTGGGTCCCAAAGGCGTGGCGCAACAAGTGGGGATGGATGCGCCGGGTGATTCCTGCCCGTGCTTTTGCAAAGCGGATTATCTGCGGCAGATCGGTAATGGGGATTCCCTGCCGTGTTGTCCACAGGTACCCTTTTTCGACCTCTTCAAGTCTCTTTTCCAGCACCGGTCTCAATTCATCGACGATCGGGACAACCCGCTGTTTATTTCCCTTCCCGGTGACGATTATAACTGAGCGGTCCAGGAAGACATCTTCCGCCTGCATGTAGATCGCCTCTGACCGGCGGAGGCCTGCGTAATACAAGCAGAAGAAGAGCCCACAGCGGGGCCAGATCATACAGTTGATCAGTGCCAGCACTTCTTCCCGTGTCGGGACATCGGGCAGAGGGGCCTTTGTCATTTTCGCGGGGAACCGTCGGACCTTCGGCGATGCGCTGCAGTAACCTTTTCTCTCCGCCCATTTCAGCAGCATGGAGAGCCCGGACAGCTCCTTGTTGACTGTTGTCGGTTTCAATCCGGCATCAATCCGCTCCTGTTTAAATCGCTGGATCCGCTCTTCACCAATGGCCGGAAATTTAAACTTTCCCATATACCTGTCGATTGTTGCCATATAGCGGTGCATGGTTTTTATCCCGCTGGGCAGGTGTTCCAGCCCATATTCGGCCATAAAATGAGGGATTGCCTGTCCGATGGTCGGAAAACTGTCCAGAGAGAAAATTTCTTTCCGACTCTCCCGGCGCAAAAGCCGTTCATATTCAAGCGCCTCTTCATACGTCCCACCGGGCATGGAGATTACTTTCAACCCACCTTTCTTCCCTTCCGGGTAGTATTTGATCTGCCACCACTTCGGGTTGGTGGGATGCCGGTTGACGCTCATAGGAGTATTCTCATCTGATGTCCTTAATACGTCTTAATTCTCGCCCTGTCACATCTATGGGATTACCCCAATCGGAGTTGAGCGGTATAGCCCTTTCCGTGTTCGCTACACTGCCGTTTCCTTGTGCAATTTTAAGAGCCTCCTTTTTACCCCAACTTTCGGATCAATTTTTAAAGCCTTACGATAGCATTTAACTGCATTTGTAATATCATTCTGATATTCGCAAACCTCACCATAAAGGCGAAATGATTTTGCTTGATAATGTGGGTAATCTGAGAATTCTCCTTGATGAAGTGCCCGCTTGAGAAGGTTGTATATTTTCTTACGCAACGTGGCCGGGCCACCGGCTTTCAGTTGTTCTGTCAGAGATACAGCTTCATTATACAGGGAAAATGCGTCACGATTCCATTCGACTTCTTCTTCCCACTCAGAACTGTTTAAAAATTTTCCGTCAGTGTCTCCGTATAGCCAACGCTTTCCCCCATTATACAGGAGAGCAACCCTGTTCTTACCCGCTCGGAAATCTATTCCCTCAGGCATTCCCGTTTCAACTTGCCTTTCCCATTGTTTCATCCCGGTTTGTGCATCAAACATAATGCTCAACGTTCTCCCATTGTTGCTTGCACATTGGCAGAAAGCATATGCCCCATTGTTTGAAATGTCATTCCAGTAGATATTCGCACCTGTTCTGTGTCTTACGACTTCCTTTCCTGCTTTGTCAAAGATGAAAAACTGGCCAGTTCTTCCATCTGAAAAAGTCATATCAGAGATACAAAAATTACCGGTATTTGAAACTTTCCCGCAAAATGGGCGTTGCACTGTTTCAGGGGCATAAAGTAATACTTTTCTTCCTCTCAAAAGAAGAATAATTCCGTAACCTTTATTGCGACGTCCGCCAACTCCTGTGCTAATGTCCAGATCTCTCCATGCGAGAAGATATTTATGGTTTGGAGAAAAAGAGCATGGTCCCCAGAAATCGAGTCCCGGGATCATTGCAAAGTGCCCAGTCCCATCGGAGGAAATTTCTACGTCTGTGGGCAGTGTAATTATTTCAGGCATCGCTTTGTTGCTTCTCTCAATATCACATCCCCTCAGGGACGATCACTCCTTCATCGCCTTTATCACTGCTTTCAGCTCCCATAATTCCCGTTCTATCCGGCTGGTCTTTGTTATCTCAAAACAAAGCATCACGAAGATGCCGATGTGTAACACCAAAATGACACTTGCCAGCACAATCACCACAGAACCAGAGGGAGCTGATCCATTTATCGGCGGATAAATATTGGTGTTGGTCGAGTGGCCTCCTTGCTCCATTGGTATGCTGTGCTTGTTGGAGTCTCTTCCAATCTGTGTGATCTCATCCGCTCTTGCGTGCGTCAATTTCATCGTCTCCTCCTGTGGGCAGGCAGCTTGGCAGAGGACGCTGCTATGTCATGATTGTACCTCTAGCTATAAACTCGATGATTGCTTTCAGTTCATCTTCGCTTTTGTCTCTCAGCATGGCGTTGATTGCCACGATAAGGGGCGAAGATTGCGGTAAGGGTGCGTTTAGCTGGTCTCTTCCGACCTGTGTGATGTTGCCAGTCTGTATGTTACTGGCGGCCATTTTTGTCTGTGGAGCTGGGTCCTTCGTGCTGAGGTGCCCTATAACGGGTTTTTCCCAGTCAGTATATTTGCCACCATCTATGAGGTGCTGGCCGAGGGAGAGGAACTGCAGGCGATCCAAGCCAAAAAATTCAGCAGTTATTGCTTGTTTCTTCCTTCCAAAGCCCTCGTTGTCATCATCTGAAAGAGCCTTCTGGACTGTTCTCGTTGTGCATCCGACTATTTCTGCGATGTTTTTCTGACCCAATCCTTTTGCCTGCATGAAGTGACGGAGTGCGGCCTTGAATTCTCTGTGTTGAGTCTGCATTCGGTATCCTCCCATTTTTAATTACCCCTGATTGTACGTTTTTTCAATGTCAAAAGCCTCGCAAGAACAAACAGATAACTTTATACGAATATTTTGCGACCAAAAAGTTCTTGAAATTCATAAGATATTCGCATAAGCTTCCGATATGAAGGATAGGTTCTTGGCCCAAGCGGGCATATCGCAAAGACACTTGGAGAAACTCCTCCGCAAAGATCGCAACGCCACAGAGAAGACGGCGCGACGGCTGGAGAGAGCTACACGCGGGAAAATACCCAAGGAGGCTTGGGTCTTCTGGACGGAGAAGCAGCGCAGAGCCGCTTGGAAGAAATTTATCCATGAGGAGGGCTGGTATGACAAAAGCGATCGTCGCAGGAGTTGAGGGAAGCACTGCGGAGAGAAGCAAATGACCAAGAATGAGTTCCGCCAGATCATACGGGAGGAACTTCGGTCAGCGCTCGCCGGCCTGACTTCAGATCCTCACGATGTGAAGTGTCACATTGAGAGGGGAAGGGCTGCCGGGAAGACGGCGCTGGAGATCGTTGAGGAGCGGAAACGACAGTTGAGGAGGGAGAAGTCATGAAGAGAAAGTTTGCCCGGACAGTAGCGATGTTGGCTGCCTGCAGTCTCTGGTCAGGGTGTATCGGTGGTTTTGTCTATGTCACCGGTCAGGTCGTAGGAAAACTTTAAAGGACAAAGGAGGAAGTATGAAAGAAACAATCCAACTTGCTGAAATCAGGGAGAGTCTTCGCAGAGAGAAGGAGTCTTTATTGAAAAGGGAAAGAACAGTTCAGTCTTTTCTTTCCCCTGCTGACGAAGACGATGACTTTGCTCGGGGCTTCCGCTACGGAGTCCAGGTTGGCAGAGAACTCGAACGATTTTCTTTGAATCCAGAGGAAGTCTGTGCCGTTGAAAAGGCATAAGGGCTCTTACAATTTTTCTAAAAACTCGGAGGGAGTTATGAGCGAAAAGAAAAAAGGTTTTTTTTATATTATAAAAGATGGAGGTATTTATTTCAAAGAAGAAAAACTCTTCCTCGAAGAGGAGCGCCGTCAGTTTCTCATAAATTGGCTACTTGATCAATTTCAGATGGTTATTAAGCAGCCGATGGAGGAGAAAGAATGATGAATCTTCAGGTCGGCAAGATACTGGGTAATATAACTCTGGTCAAAAAAATCTACAACAACAAGCAAGTTTTCTGGAAAGGTATTTGTTCCTGTGGGGGGAGTCTTGTCATTTCGGAAGACCGTTTACGCAGATGGTCTGGACGGAATAAAAATGGGATTACCTGCACGGGCTGTGTGCGTTGTGGCAAGAATCGAATGATGGAACCTGACATCAAAAAATCTCTCGAAAAGCTGCGGGAGCAGATGAGAGTTTTAAAAGAGGATGTGACTGTCAAGATTGAAAACGAGGAAAATGAAGGTGTTGCAGCATAAATACCGGGCGCAGAGGACCGAGTACGACGGAATCAATTTTGCTTCCAAACTGGAGGCAGAGTTTTACAAAAGGCTCTGCCTCTGGAAACGAGCTGGAGAGGTCATTGTGTTCCTGAGACAACCAGCCTTTCATTTATCGGGAGGGGTCATTTACCGGGCGGATTTTCAGGTCTTCTGGAGGTCTGGAGACGTTGAGTTTATTGACGTCAAGGGTGTTGAGACAGACGCCTTTAAAAGAACGAAAAAACAAGTTGAAGACTTGTATGCGCCCATAAAAATAAAAGTCGTAAAAAAGAACGACTTTTAAGGAGGAGAGTATGATCAAGATTGAAGAAATCGGTCATGGAGTAATTGCCGAGAAATTCGAAGACGAATTGACGAAGGTAGTTGAGAACATTACCGACATCAACACTGAGGCAAAGCCTGCTCGCGAGGTGATTATCAAAGTCAAAATCAAACCTGACCCTGAAGACAGAACCTACTGCGAGATGGAGGTCGCCGCCACCAGCAAGCTGGCCCCGGTGAAGGCGTATGTGTCAAAACTGTCTGTTGGCCTTGACCGCCGGACAGGAGAGGTGGCCGCAGAAGAGATTGTCTCTATGCAGCCGCAATTATTCCCCGTAGGAAACAAAGAAGAGGAGGTTGAATAACATGGACGGTTCATTTGTAAATGCACTGATTTCTCATCTGAAACCAGAGTTCAGGGAAGCAAACGGGCTTCTTTACTGCAACAAGGAAATGTTCCCGATAAAGCGCCCGGAACCCGAACCAATAAAGATTCACTCCCTTCGTGGTTTAATTGAGTATTGTGCCGAATTTTTAATGCACGACGTTCACTCAGAAGCCCTGGGCGTAGACCAAAATTTCCTCGCAGTAGTTGAGGGACCCGAACAGGTGCGGTTGCTATCCCCACTAAATACTACAACCCGGCAGCGGGAAACCATTGTTGACGTACACAGACAGAGGACGTCATACCCCTTTGGTCGCAGGCTCTCTATTGAATCTTTTATTATCGCCATGCAGTCTCAATTTATCCAAGACGAGACGACCGCCGCTATTCTTAAAATGTTTGGGAGAATCAAAGCAGGAACCGAGCAAATGACGGAAGATGATGGCGTCACTCAAAGCGTTACCGTCAGGAAGGGAATAGCCAAAGAAGGCTGGGAACAGGTGCCGAACCCCGTGACGTTGCGACCGTACAGGACTTTTCCTGAGGTTAAACAGCCAGAGTCTCAATTTGTTCTTCGGGCATACACCAGCGACGGCTTGGAGGCGGCCCTCTATGAGGCCGATGGAGGAGCGTGGCAGGAGGAGGCCACAAAAAACATCCAAGCCTACTTGCTTGAGCAGATGTCCCACCGAGATGTCCAACTCAACAACATCATCGTTGTCGAGTAAGCACAAAAAAGGCGCCCCCCGACGGCTGGAGGGTTTCGTCGAGGGGCGCAGAGGAAGTCAAGAATGAATATAGCACATCCAAGGGGAATGTCAATGGGAACCAATAAGATAATAGTACCTGTTACGCTGCAAAAACTCAAGATAGAGAATTTCAAGGGAATAGCGACCTTTGAGTATGATTTTGCAGGAGAGAGCGCGGAAATCCGTGGCGACAACGCGACAGGAAAGACGACGCTCTACGACGCCTTTACCTGGCTGTTGATCGGCAAAGACAGCAGCGGGGCGACCGACTTCTCGATCAAAGAGAAGGACGAAACGGGGGCGGAGCAACACAACCTGGAACACTCCGTTGAAGCAACGTTTGTTATCAACGGAACCCAAAACTCCTTCAAGAAAGTCTACAAGGAAAAATACACCAAGAAAAGAGGCGCGGCGGAAGCCGAGATGACCGGGCACATTACCGACCACTATGTGGACGGAGTGCCTGTCTCCAAGAAAGAATACACATCAACCATTGAGGAATTCTTTCTATCAATTGAAGATTTGTCTCTCTTGTTGAACGTCCGAGCGTTCCCCACGCTTCCGTGGCAAAAGCAGCGAGCCTTGCTGCTTGATATATGCGGGACGATCAGCGATGACGACTTGATCGCCTCAAATCACGCACTCAAGACCCTCCCTCAAATCCTCGACGGACACTCTGTTGAGGACGCCTATAAAATCATCGCCGCCCGGCGAAAAGAACTCAACAAGAAGCTGGATCAAATACCTGCCAGAATTGACGAAGCACAGAAAAGCACTCCTGAAGCTGCTCCTGCAGACCCGCAGGTCGTAGAGGAAAGGCTGAAAACGTGCAGAGAGCATCTGAAGAAGGTTCAGGACGAGATTGCTGCCGCGAAGAACGGAGGGGCGCAACTTGCCTTGAAAGAACAGCTCCTTGAACAGAAGCGAGTTCTTACTGAGATTGAAGAGAAGCATAACACCGACGTTGAAGCTGCAATACGCAGAGCGAGGCAACAGGCGGAAAAGATAGAGATGGCCCTCGCCGTACAGAAAGACGCTCTGCTGGCCGCAGAGCGAGAGCACGATAAACTCACAGCGGAAGCAAAGACGCTGGAGGAGGCGAATGACAGCCTTCGAGAGCAGTGGAAGAAAATCAATCTTGAGGAGACGTTTGAAGACGAGGAGTTCTGCTCAACCTGCTCACAGCCGCTGCCTGCCATAATGATAGAGGAAGCTCGGGAGAAGTACAACACCGATCGGGCAAACAAACTTGAGGTTATTCAGAGAAATGGAAAATCCAACAAAAAACGGTTGGAGGCAGTTACCGCCCGCCTGTCCGAGATTGAGAAGGAAATACCAGGCATACAATCCTTGGTTGATGAACTGACGCAGGACAAGAAAGGAGTAACGCAGCTTGAACTCCCTGGCGTCAACGAGCTTGTCAAATATCGGGAGGCAAATGCCAAGCTGAAGAACATTGAAAAACAGCTCGAAGCAGTCAACGAGGGTTCCTCTGACATTGTCTCAAAGAGGGAAGCAGAAGCCTCTGAAATCGCCGAAGAGATTGAATTTCACGAGAAAGCGCTTGCCCTTACAGAGAGAGTGAAGCAGGTTGCCGCGCGTGTTGCCGAACTGAAGCAGGAGCAAAAGGATCTTGGAAAAGAATATGCGAGATTGGAGGGACACCTGAGCCTTCTCGATCTATTCACGAAGATAAAGGTCGAGACACTTAATGAAGCTGTCGCGGAGCTGTTCAAAAACATTCGCTTCAGGATGTACGAGGAGCAAATCAACGGTGGACTCAAACCGGTGTGCGAGGCGTCTCTTCATGGAGTTCCTTATCAGGACTTGAACTCCGCAGGGAAAATTCAGGTGGGGCTGGAAATTATTGAAGTTCTGCAGGAACACTTTAATTGCTACCCCCCGATATTTGTTGACAACGCAGAGTCAATCACCAGCATCCCCGAAATTGGAGGGGCTCAAATGTTCAAGCTGATAGTGGACGGGGACTACAAAGAAATCCATATTGAAAAGGAGGGGGAATAATGGGCACGAAGGCAATCGTAAAAAAGCCGATAGATGGACTGAAGATAGCGCTGTCGTCACCGACGGTGAAGGAGCAGTTCCAAAATGCTCTGGAAAAACACGCGGATAAATTTACGGCCAGCCTGATTGACCTGGTCGCCAGCGACAAGGGCCTTCAAAAGTGCAATCCGAATTTGATCGTTCTCGAAGCATTAAAGGCGGCAACGCTGAATCTCCCGATTAACAGGCAATTGGGATTTGCTTACATAGTTCCCTATAAAGACACGCCTCAATTCCAGATTGGGTACAAAGGGATGATTCAGCTCGCGATGAGGAGCGGGGTTTATCGGTATTTGAATGCCGGTCCGGTATTTGAAGGGGAATATCAGGGGCATTCAAAACTCACGGGAGAACTGGATATTTCCGGGGAGAAAACATCTGATAAGATTGTTGGCTTTTTTTCTTATATGGAGACGACCAACGGGTTCCGAAAAGCTCTCTACATGAGCCTTGAGGAAATCACCGCCCACGCCAAACGCTTCAGCAAGTCGTATTCAAGCAAGAGTTCCCCGTGGCAGACGGACTTCAACGCAATGGCGGAGAAGACAATGCTTCGTCGTCTGTTGAGCAGATACGGACAGATGACCGTCGATATGGCCGAAGCAATGGCCGCAGATGTTGATGAGCCGGATTTTGAAGCGGAGTATCAGTCGAACGCGAACAGTGAAATGCTGAACGTAGAACCCGAAACGGAGGAGAAAAAGCAACAGCCACAGCCTCTGCCTGAACCGGGGTTTTAAGGCGTGGCTGATATTCAAAACATAGGTTCCTCATCAGCCGGTAACTGTTTCCTGATTGGAAATGGTTCCTCCCGGCTGATGATTGAATGTGGGTTCCCCTGGCCCACGCTCCTCGCCGGGATTGACTATGATCTCGCCGGGATTGACGCCGTGTTTGTTACCCACGAACACGGTGACCACTCAAGGGCTGCTTCAGACCTGCTGCGAGCAGGGATTGATGTCTTCATGACGAAGGGAACAGCGGACGCGCTGCACCTTTCCCCGGACAACGAACTGCACAACCTGTTTCTGATCAAAACAGGCAAGACCGTGCGGCAAATTCCGGGGTGGGAGGTTACCCCTTTTGACGTGGAGCACGATGCAGCAGAACCGGTCGGTTTTCAAATTGAGGACACTGCCTCTGGAGAGAGGACTGTTTTCATCACCGACACAGCATATTGCAGATACCGGTTTGAAGGCATGGCCAGCCTGATGATCGAGTGTAATTACAGCGAGGAACTGCTGGAGCAGAACGAGGCAATCTTCGAGGTCGGGAGGTACAACCGGCTGCGCCAGACCCACCTTAGCCTGGAGCGGGTACTGGAGTTTATCAAAGCCCAGGATACACGGCTGCTGAAAGAGGTGTACCTGCTGCACCTGTCTGATGACAATTCAGACGAAGCAGCGTTTAAGGTAGCGGTTCAGGCTGTTGCCGGTTGTCCTATATATATATGTGGGGCAAAGGGAGGTTTTGAGGAATGAAACGTCGAACTTTTCTGCTCAAAAGCAATTGGATTGAAGTGTTCAACGAACTGTCTGATAAACAGGCCGGGATCTTGATAAAAGCGTTGTATGCCTACAATGCCGCTGGGGAGATGCCGACTCATTTAATAGATGGAACGGTTAAAGCGTACTTCAACATGATGCTTTTGGACTGCAGAGAGATGAACGACCGGTATGAGGCGAAGTGCGAAGTTAATCGGAAAAATGGGAAGTTAGGTGGCGCCCCGAAGGGGAACCGAAACGCCCAAAACAACCGAAAACAACCGAAACAACCCAAAACAACCGAAACAACCCAAAACAACCGAAAACAACCCAAAACAACCGAAAACAACCGAAACAACCCTAATGATAATGAAAATGATAATGAAAATGAAAATGATAAAACCCCCCCCATCCCCTTCGGGGATGTCCCCCCCCCACCGTCGTCAGCGAAGACGACGAGGGGGAGACACCCTCCATCCCCCCGGAAGAAGCCCGACAGGAAATCACCCTTCGGTCAGCTCGAAAACGTGATGCTGACAGCGAAGGAGTTCGCAAAGCTGACGGAGCGCTTCGGAGAGGAGGAGCGAGACGAGCGGATTGACCGCCTGAGCCTCTACGTCGGCAGTAGCGGCAAACGCTACAAGAGCCACTATGCGACGATTCTTGCCTGGGCGCTGAAAGACCGCAAAAAGGACAACGACGGACACAAACGCCCGAAAACCATCCAGGAGACGAACGATGAACTGCAACTTGCCCGGAAAGCCCATGAAGCCGCAACAGGGTTCAATCCCTACGCCATCCTTCGCGGAGAAAAAGCTCAAACCGGACACGGTCATGAACCTGCTTCTCCGCCTGTCTGCGCATTACCCGCAAAGCAGGCACACACCGGAAACGCTGAAAGTCGTGGCGGAGGATTGGTTCGAGACCTTCAGCAGCCTGAGCTGGAGTGATGCCGACTTCATCCATGCCGTAACCGGAGCCCGAAGGAAGAGTCAATTTTTTCCAAGAGAAGTGGAAATTATTGCGTATTTTCGGGAACATCCTCGACCGCAAACACCAGCAGAGTTGGCCTTTTTCAGGGCTCGAATGGCAGAGCTGGAGGTCGGATATGCGTGAGCAGAAAACCTATCAAACCCCGCCGGATACCGACTGGCCAGAGGTCACTCCTCGCCAGATAATCGGGCAAGATTGGGAGATGTTGCGGAACCACGTCACCGCATGGGCAGCAGGGAGGCAAGAGGATCTTCCCGCGAGAGATCGCGCTCTTGCAGCGAAGATAATCGAGAATCTCAACCGACACGCCTGGCACATTCGGGGCGTTGACGAGAATGGCGAGATCCGCTTCGGCCGTAGATGGCGCAGCGTGATGCACCAGCAGATGAGAGCAATCACCCATCGGGCATCGTCGCCTTCGCTGGATGAGAAACCGACGCCCGAAGAGTGGGACGAGTTTCAGGCCATTCTTCGCCGGATTGAGGCTGGAGGGGTGAACGGGAAAGAGGCGCAGCAAAAGGTCCAGGACCTGATTCACCATCGAGGCGAGTATGCGAAATTCGCAGAAAACACAAGACCAACAGAAACGAAAATGCACGATGCAACGGGGGCTTATGGTCAGCCTGACGTGGTGCGAGAACAACCAACAGCGTGACCTTTGTCGGAAATGCCAACACAACGCTTTTCGTGAGACGTCTGTTTTCGAGGCTGAGAAGGGGCAAAAAACACCTTCAAAAACTTGAAATTTGGGGTGTAGGCTTAAAATCTAGAGGGCGGCGGCTACTCCCCTACGCAAAATTTGAATGCGTTAAAATTTGACGCCATTTTGCAACGATTCGGAAATTCCGAATAGTTGGATTTTGCGTGGAGCGTGTATCTTCTGCTCGAAAGCAGTTGAGGAGTTTGTTTTATCTGTCTGATTTTACAAGACAAAACGTTAATGGAGGAGCTCACATGGAACGCAAGTGGTACGAGTTGTACGAAAAGGTCAACGAGATGATGGAATATCTCAGCGCTGAAGGCGAGATAAACGCCCTGCATCCGTTGGTTGAAGATGTATCTGAAACACTTTCGGAACTGGATGATGGAGTTTACCTAACTTCTCAAGAACTCGAAGAAAAACTTAAAAAAGAGGAAGAGCATGGTCAACGAAGTCTTTTTGATCGGACGGCTGGGACGAGATCCTGAAGTTCGACATACTCAAGGCGGTGTCGCTGTTGCCAGCCTGTCTGTTGCAACCAGCAGACGCCAGAAGAACAGGAATACTCAAGAGTGGGAAGAAACTACCGAGTGGAACAACGTTGTTGCCTTTGGGAAGACGGCGGAGTTCTGCGGGAATCATATCGTAAAGGGAAGCCTTGTCTACATTAACGGCAGGCTGCAGACCAGAAAGTGGCAAGACCGCGAAGGCAATGACCGCTGGACAACAGAGGTCGTGGTTCAGGAGTTACGCCCGCTGGAGAGGGGAAGCGGCAGGCAGGGAAATGAGGACAAAGCTGACACCCCGGCAGCCGTACCTTATGACGATGTGCCTTTCTAATGCAATTCTAATCTTTTCATAGACTCCTTGAAGGAAGGAGGGACAAAAGCATGAAAAAAGAAATTATAGGGAATTGCACTTTATATTGTGGAGATGCAAGGGGCAGGGAGTGGGTTTCTGATTCCGTAATAACAGATCCTGTCTGGCCCATCTGCCCCAAAGGTTTTTTGCCCGGCGCAGAAGACCCTGAAAGACTCTGGATTGATGTATGTTCCAAGAGTCGGGCAAGAGATTTGTTGTTTACAAAATAATCAACGCGAAAGGAGAACGTGTTGGAAGATTAGTCTTAAAGGAGAAGGGAAAATGACCAAAATAACAACAATCACATGGAATGACGTTCAAAATGAACTGCCAGGGGTGTTTGTAAAAAGGCATGCGTCTGAACTTGACGAGGTCGAATCAGTACGGATTCTCTCTGACGGGGTTTCTATCTGGCACCTTGATTGTGAAGACCATCCGCAACTGATTAAATGGGAAGATATTCTCCTCGATGAAGGAATAGCAGCCAAAAAGCTGGGCTCATGAGCGATGTTGATCCTGCCCAAACAACTACTCTCCTCTCTTTATGTACCGGATACGGCGGTCTCGAAATGGCTGTCGAGCGAGTCATTGGAGGCGTGCAGCCGGTCGCTTTTGTGGAGGTCGAACTCTATGCCGTCGAACTACTGGTTGGGAAAATGGCGGAAGGGACGATCGCCCCTGCTCCAATCTGGACTGATCTTAAAACCTTCCCGGCAGAAGTCTTTGCTGGCAAGGTGGGCATCCTCACTGCCGGATACCCCTGTCAACCATTTTCCATCGCCGGAAGACGGCTCGCTGAAAACGACCCCCGCCACCTGTGGCCGGATGTACTCCGGTGTATCACGGCCGCAAAGCCTGCTGTCGTTTTCATCGAAAACGTCGAAGGGCATATCAACAAAGGTCTTCAGTCGGTACTTGTTCAGTTGGAAGAAGCAGGTTATCGCGCGACGTGGGGAATATTCTCAGCGGAAGAAATGGGGGCTCCGCACGTCAGGAGAAGGATCTTTATACTGGCGGTCGCCTGCGACTTCGAGGGGTGGCTGCCCGAAGAACCCCGGCGAGAATACCTTTCGGACACGCCTGGATTCTCAAGTGATACAGTGGGCTTCGCCCACTGTATCAACCGGCGCACACACTCAAAGAGACGGCAGCATGAAGCCGAAACTGGACACTCAAGTCAAACTGTGGTCAACCCCGACAATTCAAGACTCGAAGAACGTGGCCGGGAGAAGCCAACTGAAAAGGAAGTCTCCGTGTCTGAGCATCCAGGCTGGCCTGCTCGCCCTGGCGAGCAGCAATACGAATACGAACCGTCACGATTGACGGAAAAAGGACTTCTCGCTCCTGATTGGACGGAGACTTTAATGGGGCTTCCGGTCGGCTTTACTCAAATACCCAACATCAAAAAAAAATCTGCGAACAGGATTGACCGGCTACGGCTGCTGGGTAATGGTGTCGTCCCTCAGACGGCGAAATTGGCATTCAAAACGCTTGGGAGTGAATTAGGTATATTCTCAAAGGGTAAGGAACAATGGCACGATTGACAAAAGAAGAATGGCAGAAGGTCCGTATCGAGTATGAAATCAAAGGAATGTCACATGCTGAGCTGGCTGAAAAATACCACCTGCCACGGTCGACCGTCGCATATCAGTCCTCTACCAAGGGGTGGATTAAGGGAAAGGCCGAAAATGCCGTTCAAAAAAAAGCCCAAATATACAGAGATTTAAAGGCAATTGAAAAAGAAACCGAGCATTTCACTGCTTGGGAAAAAGCAGCTCTCGATATTGAGGCGAGGAGTCGAGCGAAAATGCAACTGTTTTTTGAGGACTCAGCAATAAAAAACCAGAAGGCCGCAAACAGCATGCTCATGAAACAGGTTGAGGAGGGGAATATCTGTGGGATTGAGTCTCATGCTCGCATAACTGCGCGAAACAGAGAAACCGTACTTGGGAAAACACCAGAAACGCAGGTAAATGTACAGCAGAACGCGGCACAGACTTCAACCATTGATTTGTCGAAATTGACTTTGGAAGAGCTGGAAACTATACAGGGACTCATAGAGAAAGCTGAACAATGAGAATGCCCGGAAAAAAAGATGTAGACAAGGCTTTGGCTGAGAGAAGCCTTGTCCATTTTATCAAACAGGCGTGGCATGTTCTGGAACCTGGAACCACCTACGTCCACAACTGGCACATAGATGCAATATGTGCTCACCTCGAAGCAGTAACCGATGGACGTATCAAAAATCTGGTCATCAACATTCCGCCGCGCCACATGAAATCAATTTCGGTTGCTGTCTGCTGGCCGGCATGGGTGTGGACTTCTCGCCCCGCGGCCCGCTGGATCTTTGCCAGCTATGCTCAATCACTTTCAGTGCGGGATTCTGTTAAGTGTCGTCGCCTGATCCAGTCTAACTGGTACCAGCGTAACTGGGGTGACCGCTTCACTCTCGCTGGTGACCAGAACAGTAAAATCAAATTCGAGAACGATCATACCGGCTATAGAATTGCGACCTCTGTCGGCGGAACTGCGACGGGTGAAGGCGGCGATTTTATCGTGGTGGACGACCCGCTCAATGCCAAAGAAGCGTTTAGCGAGACTGTTCGCCAGACGACACTTGAGTGGTGGGACCAGGTGATGAGCACCCGTCTTGACAACCCGCGTACCGGGGCAAAGGTAATAATCATGCAGCGATTACACGAAAATGATCTTACTGGGCACGTCTTAAGGCAGGGTGGATATCAGCACCTGTGTCTGCCTACAAAGTTTACCGGGAAGAAAATTGCAACAACTCTCGGGAATTTCGACCCACGTACCCGGAGAGGAGAACTGCTTTTCCCTGAGCGTTTTTCGGTTGAGGTGGTGTCCAACCTTGAAAAGACCCTTGGTTCCTATGCTGCAGCTGGTCAGCTTCAACAGGCACCAGCTCCGGCAGATGGAGGTGTCTTTAAGCTGGAGTGGTGGAAATACTACAACATTATTCCAACGGGGCGCCATATAGTTCAGTCGTGGGATACAGGATTCAAGAAAGGCCCCAAAAACGCCTACAGCTGTTGTGAGACGTGGGCTGTTGAAAGAGAAGGGTATTACCTCCTCGATTTATGGAGAGATAAAGTGGAATACCCGGAGCTGAAGCGAATGGTGAGGGCTCTGTATGATAAATGGCACGCACGAACAGTTTTAATTGAAGACAAGGCGAGCGGTCAGTCATTGGTGCAGGAACTGAGACGTGGGTCAAATATTCCACTGAAAGCGGTTTCTGTTGTCGATGGAGACAAAGTCGTCCGGGCGTCTCTGGTAAGCCCCCTCGTTGAGGCTGGGAGAGTGCTATTGCCGGAGTCTGCGCCATGGTTGGCGGATTTTCTCGAAGAGCACACGCTCTTCCCGAATGCGTCCTATGCCGATCAGGTGGATACAACCAGTCAGGCTCTGGATTATATGAGTGGAAAGGGTGGCCGTATAATCGGTGGAGCGAAAATTATAGGTTAAAAACTATGAATTGTCCAAAGTGTGGGGGAAAAACGAGGGTGTATTCGACCGTAAATCATGGCAGTTGCATGCAGCGATACAGAGTTTGTAAAAAGTGTTATAAAGCATTTAAAACTTGGGAGAATAATAGCGATGTGGAGACTGTACGACGAACGTGTAGAAACAATCACGGCATTAACAAGACGGATAAGGAAAGAACTGGAGAAGGGGACAATTGATGATCTGACTAAAGATTTGAGAGAGGTTTTGTCCAACTCATGGAAAAAGTCTGTCAGAGAATCTCTGATTGCTGCTCTTGATACGATCAGCAACGTTAATGGTGCGTTGACCGCTGCCGAGATGGGAATGATAATAGAGGATGTGAAGGACATCCTCGCGATGCCCGTCGAACAAGCAGTCCGTAAACAGCTGGTGGATATCCAGAAAGCGGCATATATTATGGGTGCTGTTGGTGCTGCCGGAAGCGGGGTGAAAATTAAATGGTTTCTTCCCGATCAAAAGTCGCTGCAGGTGTTGAACCGAGATCTCCTTTTTTGGGTTGGTTCCCATTATGACGACAACCTTTCTGAAGCATTCAAGGCGACACTACAGGATTTTTTCAATGCTGGATATACCCGCGATGAAATGGCAAAACTCTTAAAACATCATTTTAAGGATTTGGGGGAAAAGAGTGATGCCTATTGGGATTTGCTGGCAGATCATACATGCACAAAAACGCGAGAAATTGGCCGGGTGGCTGGATATGAAAAAGCGGGGGTTGAGGTGATCAGAATTAAAGCGCATCTCGATGAACGGACAACGGAGGTGTGCAGGAGGCTTCATGGTCAAGTCGTTGCAGTCAAGGCGATGCGCTCTCATATCGATACCTATCTGGCAGCATGTGCGACAAAAAACAAGGAGAAAATCAAGGCAGCATGGCCATGGATTACAGATGAGTGGTCGGAAAAAAATTTGACAAATCCAAAGGCTGTGCAGCGGCAAGTGAGGCGTGGGGTGGTCGGGATGCCTCCGTATCACGCCCGCTGCCGGACAATCACCGTGGCAGAATTTATGGTGGACGCCGGAGAACGAGTTGTGGATGGTGATGAAGGACAGCTTATTTCTGAAGAGAGTTAAAACTTTACTACAACTTCAATCCCTTTACCAACATCTTCGGCAAGAGACTCCTCTACCTGCTTTTTGAGCCAGCTTTCTACCTTCGGCCAACCTTCACGTTCCTGCTCTTCTATTGCTTCGATGATGAAAGGGCGTCCTGCACGTGCTTTTTGGTGTACCTCTCGCGCAAAGACAGTTTTGCCCCCAATCTTGAATTTGAGCCTCGCGCGTCTCCTGTCCCGATGTTTTCGTTTCCCAAAGTGTGGATTTTTTCGTACATTGGGGCGAATAGTAATTGCTGGTCGTCCGTCATGAACTGCACGGGCATACGCCAGGTTTGAGTATATCGCTGCTCGCCCCTTACCTGTCAGTTCCGTTTGGAGAGATTTTCGCAGGTCACCGGTAAAGAAAGGAATCCGACCCTGATTCGTTGAACCATCGCGGATTACCTCAGCCAGTAGCAGTGCCAGATTGCTTTCATTGATCCTCTTTTTCACAACACCATCCGGAGATTTTCCATACTCTTTTTCAGGGCGACATTATCTACTTTTTCCTCTTTCTCCGGATCCTCCGTCCCTTCTATCTCCGCAGAAAGGCCGAGGGCAAGACGGCTCTCTTTCCGATCCACGATGCCGGCCTGATAGAGGGAGCTCCACTTCTTCCCGGGTTCCTCAGATTTATCGGTATCAATTTCTTCAAACTCGACCTTCGCTTTCAACCCCATTGCCTTGAGCAGACGATTGATGCGCAGTTCAAAGAGCTTCTGCCTTGGCGAAATGGTGATTTCCTGAAAGAGAGCAAGCTGGCTCTCAACCTCTCCGCCTCCACCCAGTTGCCCGGCAGTGACAACCCCGGCCATCCGGGGAGGAACTCCATGGGCAGAAAGTATTCGGTCGCGACAATTATTTCTCATTGCTTCAATTGGATACTGCCACTGGTTTGATGGTGTCAGCTTTTCGAAGCGGACCTTCACTTCACTGTCATTCACAGGGAGATAGAGGGTTCGGTGGGCGTTACCCGGGCCTCTGAATTGTTCACGCATAAATTGCACAACCTTCTCCTCTGTCTCCTGGTCAAACTGCCCACCTTCAACCACGATGGCCAGATCAGGTATTCCAGAGTTGAGGAAAAATCCTTTTGCATAGAGGGTTGAATAGTAGTCGAGATCGATTTCCGGGATAACTCCCCGCCAGTCGGGGACTCCGTAGTGCCGGTCGGACGGACTGGCCTGTGCAAAGTGGATCAGACTCAAAGGGTCGCGCTCATCCACGCTGAACATCTGATACTCAACCCTGTCGGATGCACCCATATAGAGGAAGGGCGAACTGCTGCCTTTCGGCCTGCGGTACGTCTTTATTGCCGGGGAAAAATAGAGTTCTTCCACCCATCCACCCTTGCCGCGCACGCACTCCAGCCAGCCGTTACCGCATGTTTCAAAGTCCAGGGCAACCTTGTTTATTACTTCAGTGAAGCTTTCCCCATTCTCATTGACAATTGCGAGACGTTCCTGTACAGAGGTCTCGTTACCTTCGATAACCTTAAGACCGAGACAAACTGTACAGGCCGCCTTAACTGCTATGCTCCGCGAGTGATAGCTGTTTTTATCGGGCAGCTTTGCACAGTATTTTATAAGGTTTCCGTACTCCTCGCGGCAGGGGTGATTAACCACCTCCCCACTATCGTGATCTTCTTGCCCGGAATCCTTGATAATTCGAGCGGCATATATAATTTTTGCCCCCATCTCTCACACCTCAACAATTTTGTGTTTTCCCTGCTTCGCTCTCCCTATGATCCGCCCCTCACTTACGAGCACAGGCGTCCCCGCAGAATAGTAAAGTATGCTTGACGCCAGGATGCGACGCCCGTGGTTATCCTGCATCTGATAGACAGACCCTGACCTGCTGATGATCGTGCAGACCCGGGTGGTCACGGCCTGCGCAAAAAGGTTGGTCAAGACCCGTCGTCTCATGCCTCTCTC
>PDWJ01006112.1_pt1 | contig 18620 bp, 17 predicted proteins | sample 1430881 | NCBI WGS metagenome assembly PDWJ01 (sample SAMN01162460, study PRJNA174530) | Oral metagenome, whole genome shotgun sequencing project. | biome: Marine environment; feature: Marine mammal; material: Swab sample of the gingival sulcus; isolation source: swab sample of gingival sulcus...
CCACCTTTACCATCTCAAAACAACGCCCGAGTTCTGCAACAAAACCCGGAACATCTTCTCCTTGAAAAATCTTGGTGATGAAATTCCCCTTTGGCAGCAATAAAATATTCGCAAGATCAAAGGTGGTCCGCACCAGCATCAGCGACTGCTGGGCATCGGCCCAGCGATTGCCCGTGGTTTTCGGAGCAATATCAGAAATAACCGCCCGAAATGAAGGACGGATCTCACGAATCTTCTTCAAACAGATCTCATCTCGCACGTCCATACAGAGCCAGTGAATAGGTGCCCCTCCCGGCCGTGGCTGCTGCCGGGTCTGTTTCAAATCAACACCCACCACAACCCCTTTAGGCCCAATTACCTCAGAGGCATACAAAGACCAGCTTCCAGGGCTGCACCCTATATCCAAAACACTATCACCACGGCGCAAAAACTTATACTTCTGCTGAACCTCTTCGAGCTTATACACCGAACGAGCGGGATATTTATCTTTTTTGGCTTTTTTTGCGTAATAATCCTGTACTTTGCGCACCGTCTTTCTCTCGCACACTTTTGCGCCTTGTCTGAATAATCAAGAAACTGCCCCTCTGCACTCGGAGAAAGTAGCCCATTTGCCACCCTTTGACAAGGTGAAAACCTGCCGATAACACCGTCCCGCACAAACGAAAAGCAACGATCAGTCTTACTTAAAAATGGCAAAGCCATGACACTGCAAAACAAGCTCCAAGAAAACTCTCCGAAGCCAAGAAAGTAATAAAATCAACCTGGAGGCCACCCCATGGGTCGTCCGCCAAGAATATGCATATGGACATGAAAAACGGTCTGCCCGGCCTGAGGGCCGTTGTTAAGTACCACCCGGAAATTTTCACCAATGCCCTGCTCCCGGGCAACACGGCTGGCAACCCGCATCATTTTACCAAAGCATTGCTCGTCTTCTTCTTCAAAATATGCCGGGCCGGTAATATGTTTTTTGGGAATAACCAGGAAATGAACCGGTGCCTCAGGATTAATATCTTTGAAGACCAAAACATCGTCATCTTCATAAAGTTTTGCTGAGGGAATTTCCCCGGCTATGATTTTACAAAACAGACAATCACTCATCACGCCTCCTCATTAGAAATGAACACCGTCATATAATTCGACAGTACAATACTCCGTTCACCGGCAAGTAAAACAAGTCCGATGAAACCTTATTATGCCATTACAACCTCTAACCCAATAGGTTGTAATTCTTTTATTTCAAGTGCTTTGGGACTATTCATCGCATGCCATAAATCCCAATCTTGCTGTAAGCCAAGCCAGAAATCTGCCGACATCCCTAAAACCTGGGATAATCGTAGAGCCGTGTCTGGTGTTACTGCTCTACGACTCTTAACAATCTCATTAAGGCGAGGATAAGATACTCTCAACCTCTGTGCCAACTCAGTCTGGGTTATGCCAAGAGGTTTGATAAATTCCTCCAACAGTATTTCACCTGGATGGGTTGGTGGTCGATTTTCAGGCAACCTTCTTGAGAGCTTACTATCAGTGGTAATCTGTAATTTCGACTTCATCTGCATATCCCTCCGACCACATAAAACAAATGCGGTATTGTTGATTGATTCTAATACTATATTGATTGTTCTTATCTCCTTTCAGCCGTTCGAGTCGGTTTCCCGGTGGGATTTGAAGTTCGGCTATATCTTGTATGCGATTGATTTGGTCAAGTTTTCGTCTTGCAATAGACCAAATTTGCTGTGGACAAATTTTTCTCGCAATTTTCGAATCAATTCCATCAAAAATGTTTTCCGCCCCAGTGTTTTTAAAGTTCTTTATCATAAAGCTCTTTATAATGGGATGCATTATAGATGTCAACCCAACCATGATTGATATACGATATTGACTTGATGAATCGATAAAGTAAGGAAGATTCAGTTCATAAAGACTTTAGATGAGTGAGATGAGACAAAAGAGCATATTCGAAGAAAATGAATATTTCCTTAGGATTAAGATAATGGTGAGGCATAACAACTACATAAGCAAATGCTCTAACACACCACAAAAAAGAAAACCCAAAATATTTTCTCTGTACTTCCGTGCGACAGTACGATTTCGATGGCATTCTCAACAAAGAATACTTACTGTGGTTTACAATGATTTTGTTGAAACTATATTTTCCATTTTTATCCGACCGCAAATACCAACAACGGTCAGAACAACCAAAACAAGGAGAAAACTCCATGGCAAACCAGGACCAGCAACCTCCCTGGGGTAAAAAAAACAAGCCGCAATCCCCTGAAGAGATGATGGCCCAGCTCATCAAAAAACTTCAGGACTTTTTTTCAGAAAACAAAAATGCCCGCCAGAACCAGCAGCCTCCCGACGGAGAACCACCTGAAAAGAAACCTCTCAATCCTTTCTCTTTTGTCGGAAAAATCTTTGCCATTATCCTTGTCATTCTTGTGATTCAGGGCGTGTACAGTTCCATGTACAAAATTGCCCCCGGTGAAGTCGGGGTCATCCTGCGTCTTGGCAAATTTGCCCGAACCACCGAATCTGGGCTGCATTTCAAAATCCCCTATATGGAACATCTCTACAAGGTTGATGTGGAAAAAATTCGGAAACAAGAATTTGGCTTTCCGTCAAACATCCTGGGACAGCGGGGAGAATTTGACCGCCGTGGTGACAATATGGAATCCCTGATGCTCACCGCCGATAAAAACGTTATTAACGTGGCCTGGATTGTTCAATACAAGGTCAACGATCCCTATCACTATCTCTTCAAGATCAAAGACGTAAAACAGGCCGTCCACGATGCTTCAGAATCTGTAACCCGAAGAATTGTCGGCAATATGGATTTTGATTATGTACTCAGTAATCGTGATTTGCTCGCAGCCTCGGTGAAAAAGGAATTACAATCGGAACTCGACAACCTTGAAGCCGGGGTACTCCTGGTTGCTGTCCAGTTCAAGGATATCAACCCACCGGACAAGGTGAAGCCCGCCTTCAACGAGGTAAACAAGGCCGACCAGGATATGAAACGTTTGGTCAACGAGGCTCAGGAACATTACAACAGGGTCATTCCAAAGGCTCGTGGTGAGGCCAAGAAAATTGTTGAAGAGGCTCATGGGTATGCCTCGGAACGAATCAACGATGCCAAAGGACAGAGCGGTAGATTCTTAGAGATCCTGGCTAAATACAAGGATTCCCCGGAAGTCACCCGGCAACGCATGTATCTTGAGACGATGCGCAAGGTTCTGCCCAATGTACAGACAGTCTATGTCATCGACAAAGACCAGCAGGGACCATTACCGCTCTTAAATCTCTCCAGCCCCAATGCAATAAAACCTGTTCAATAGCCAGAAGATATATGAGGATATACTGATGAAAAAACTTGCGCAATTTTCCCTGGTCGGCCTGATTTTACTGGCAGCCATCGTCATCTACGACGGATTCTACATCCTGGAAGAAGGAAAACAGGTCATGGTAACCCAGTTTGGTGCCCCGGTCGGCGAACCAGTTACCGAGGCCGGTCTCCACCTGAAAATGCCTTTTCTCCACAAGATAAATACCTTTGATAAGAAAATCCAGATCTGGGACGGCGACCCCAATCAGATCCCGACAAACGACAAGACCTTTGTCTTTCTCGATGTCACCGCCCGCTGGCGCATTGCCAATGCCCTGAAATATCTCCAGGCAACAGGCGGTTCAGAACTACGAGCCCAGTCGTTACTCAATGACATCATTGACGGAACCGTTCGTGACCTGGTGAACAAGAATAATTTGATAGAAATTATCAGAAGTTCCGACTGGTCCGAAGAAACAATGAGCGCCAACGCCTCTCCAGACAGCATGGGCACCAAGCCACTGATGGGTCGAGACAATATCCAGCAACAGATTCTCCAGATTGCTGCCAAGGCAACCCTGCCGCAATACGGCATTGAGCTCATTGATGTGATGTTCAAACGGGTCAACTATATTGAGTCGGTACGTCTCAAGGTCTATGATCGGATGATCTCTGAACGGAAACGGATTGCCGCCGAAAAACGCTCTTTTGGTGAAGGGCAAAAGGCCGAAATTCTGGGTACGGTTGCCAGAGAATTAAAAGAAATTCTTTCCGGGGCCAATCGGAAAGCCTTGGCCATCAAAGGAAAGGCCGATGCTCAGGCCACCAAGATCTACGGCGATGCCTACTCTCGAGATCCTGACTTTTATTCATTTCTGAAAACACTGGAAACCTATGAAGGCATTGTCGGCCCCAATACCTCGCTGCTGCTCTCCTCAGATTCAGATCTCTACAGATTCTTAAAAAGTGTCAAGGGAGAACAGTAAGTTCTAAAAACCGAAAACTCTTTGCAAAAAGAGCTATTACGGAAAAGACTCATACAAAGAAATAAACTCTCCCGCTGCAAGTAGCGAGGAAAAGTCCCATAGCCTCGCAGTAAAAAAGGAGCCAAGTTTCTCATAACTCGGCTCCTTTTCTTGTTTATTCCAAAGGGAAATATTCTTTGACAATGCTTATTTTCTCGAAAGCTCCTGACGAGCCAGCTCAGTAATTTTTCGAAAATCAATTTTGCCGCTTCCCATCTTCGGCAGATTCTCCATGACCAAAAAGGTCTTGGGCAACGCAATAGCGGGAAGGGTCTCCCGTAATTTTTTGACTGTCGCCTTCTGATCCAACTCTTCGGTAGTCACAGCCACAATCCGGGCACCCTTCATCGCATCAGGAATTTCAACAACACAGCACAGCGCATTCTCAGGAAGAATCTTTTCAAGGGCATCTTCAATCTTTACCAGCGACACCATCTCGCCACCAATCTTTACAAACCGCTTCAACCTGCCCACATGCCAGAGATACCCATCGGCATCGATATTGCCCATGTCACCGGTATCATACCAGCCACGACGAATATGCAATGAAGTCTGTTCAAAATCATTAAAATAGCCCTTCATCACACTGTCGCCCTTAATCAGGATTCGACCATCACTGCCCGGTTCACATTCCTCACCAGTCTCATAATTCTCAATGCGAACCTCAAGCCCCTCAAGAGGTTTCCCAACACTCCCTGGCCGATTGTCTTCAGGACAGTTCGCCGCTATAACCGGAGAACATTCCGTCGCCCCATATCCTTCATACAATGTTATGCCATGTTTTTCATAAAAAGCATCCCGAAGGGCTCCTGGACATTTATCAGCCCCACTCAAAGCAATCCGTATCGAATCAAAATCTCCCGGTTCTGATTTACGCAAATATCCCCAAAAAAAACTCGGCGTTCCTACCAGCATGGTCACCCGACCTTCTCTGATAATAGAACACACCTTTTTATATTCTAACGGATTGGCATAGGTCAGAAGCGTACTCCCAAGATATATGGGTATCCACATATTGACGGTAAGGCCAAAGACATGGAAATAAGGCAAGGCAGAGAGAAAGACCTCTTCTTCATTAAACCTAAAGCGCTGCACACAACCAACAACATTAGACCAGATATTCGTATGGGTCAGCGGCACAGCTTTGGGGTCTTTTTCACTTCCGCTGGTAAAAAGGATGACCATATTATCTTGGTCTTTGCCACCATAAACCAGTTTTTTTATGATCCCGGCGGGTAATTTTGCGATCAAGGCAGCCCGCACTTTCTGCAAAGAAGAAATAGAGGCCATGATATCTTCGATATACACCATGCCCTCAACAAATGGACACCCAATTTTCTCGAGCAGGGTCTTTGAAGTAATAATGGTCTTAAAATCACATTTTTTCTGGGCATAACGACAATTTTTCTCTGCTCCGGTTGAATAGTTAATCATCACCGGGACACGGCCACTCATCAAAAGCCCCAATTTGGCAAGAATACATCCTGCCGAAGTCGGCACCATAAGACCAATATTTCCTCTATCGTATTTCTTGAAAATATTGGCAAGAATGATAGCAGCAATCAACCCTTTGGCATACGAAACCTTACGGTTGGTACTATAGTCATGCACAAAAAGTCTTTCACCACACCGTTTCGCAATATCAATAAAATAATGATGTAACAGCACTCTCTTCTCCCTCGACCAGACAATGAACCCTGATGAATATTCAGGAACTCCATATATTATACGAGACACATCTTGATTGCCCCTGTACCATCTTTTTATCTTTTTGGCAAATATCACTCGACCAACAAAGAAAAACCACAACACAGGATGTTAGTCGTAGCATCCAGATAACCACTTGACGAAAAAAATAATTCAGCGTAGCTTGTCTTTTTTTAATGGTATCTCTGGTAATCTCTATTCGTAAAAATCGTACCCAACCATGCCGAAACGGTTTCGTCGCATACCCATCCCCAGTAAACTCTCGGTTATTCTGCGCTCACCGATGATTGATGTGCTGCAGTTTTTTCTTTTAGTTTGGGGACTCTACTGGCTTGCCGCTTTAAGCGTTGATAGCATCGGATACAACTGGCAGTGGTACCAGATTCCCCGTATGCTCTATACTTGGGATGAAACCGGATTCTCGGCTGGGCCACTGCTCAAAGGTCTGCAGTTCACCCTGTTCATCTCTTTCATAAGCCTTATTTTCTCGCTCATTATCGGTCTCACCACCGCCCTTTTTCGACTCTCGGCATCTCCGATTGCCAGCATGCTGGCACGAGCCTACCTGGAATTAAGCCGCAATACGCCACTACTTATTCAAATCTTTTTTATTTACTTTGTGCTCGGCCCGGTACTCGGTCTGGAACGGATTCCTTCAGCCATTCTGGCCTTGAGCCTTTTTGAAGGGGCCTATGCCTCGGAAATCTTTCGTTCCGGCCTGCTCTCTGTTCCCTCGGCGCAATATGAAGCGGCCTACAGCCTTGGTCATGGTTCTGTTGCCACCTATCGCTACATCATTCTTCCCCAGGCAATCAGAACCATGCTGCCACCACTTACCAGTCAGATAATATCGCTCATAAAAGATTCCGCCCTGGTCAGCACCATTGCTATCTACGACCTGACCATGCAGGCCCAGGCCCTGGTTGCCGAGACCTATCTTACCTTTGAAATCTGGTTCACCGTCGCAGCCATGTACCTCGTTATTACCATAACGTTATCACTCGTGGTACGTGCTCTCGAACGGAAAATGCAACTTCCTTAATCAAAAACAACAAAAGGAGAAACACATGAAGTCAAGAACATACCTACTTATCTTATGCTGCGCTGCGATCATGCTCAGCATGGTCAATTTTGCCAACGCAGGCTCCATCCAGCAGGATTTAGTCAAAAATTCCACCATTGAACAGGTCATGAAACGCGGCGTATTGCGCGTCGGCATGGATATCTTCCAACCCTGGGCGATGAAAGATAAAAATGGTAAACTCATCGGCTTTGAAATTGATGTCGCCACCCAGCTCGCAAAGGATATGGGCGTAAAGGTAGAGTTCATTCCTACAGCATGGTCAGGAATCATCCCGGCTCTGCTCACCAAAAAATTCGATGTAATCATCGGCGGCATGGGCATCACTCCGAAACGGGCCCTCAAGGTCAACTTCACCATTCCTTACGATTATTCAGGAATGTCCATTGTGGCTCATAAAAAACTGGCTGCCGGATTTAACTCACTTGCCGACTTTAATAAAAAAGATGTCCAGATTGCAGTAAAGCTGGGTACCACTGCTGCCACCACAGCAAAAAAGCGCTTTCCCAAGGCCCAGCTTCGCATGTTCGACAACGAAACCCAGGCCTATCAAGAGCTTCGTAATGGCAAGGTCCACGCCGTGGTAGGTTCCGCTCCGCGTCCAGCCTATGAGGCCGTGGACTATGCCGATTCCCTGTTCTTGCCGGTCACCGAGAACTTCACCAAAGAACCCATCGGATTTGCGTTAAGAAAGGGAGACCCTGAGACCTTAACTTTCTTTAATAGCTGGATCACAGTACGGCAACTTGAAGGCTGGCTCACCGAACGCCACAACTACTGGTTTGGCAGCAAAGACTGGATGGATCAAGTAGAATAATACAAGAAAAGCTGGCTGTTTTTTCACCATGTCGGGCAGCAGAAACAAACAAGATCCTGCCCGACAAAAAAGAAGCCAACACCCAAGAAGGATCACCAGGAAACATGCCGTGAGCCATCATCAAACCAGGCGATTAACAAAACTGGATGTTCTTATCCTGGCCGCCATTGCGGCTGTGATCGCCTTCATTATATACAGGTTATTTTACACCCTGAACTACAAATGGAACTGGGCCATTATTCCAACCTATATGGTCAGATTCGACGCACAGCAACAGAAATGGGTAGCAAATGCGTTGCTCGAAGGTTTTTTTATTACCATCAAGCTCAGCATCTGGGGTTCGATCCTTGCCCTGATACTAGGAAGCATCATGGGCATTATCGCAACCACGAAAAGTCTTTTTTTTCGTCTTATCTCGATGAGCTACGTAGAGCTAATACGAAACTGTCCACCCTTGGTGTTAATTTTTCTGTTTTATTTCTTTGTCAGCGACCAAATCCTTCCTATCATTGAAGAAATCTATCGTGGCTGCTCACCCAACACCCAGCAACGTCTCGCCTTTTTCACCGCCTCACCAGAGCTAATCACCCCTTTCATCTCCGGGGTATTCACTCTAGGACTCTTCCAGGGAGCCTATATCACCGAAATTGTCCGAGCCGGTATTCAATCCATCGACAAGACACAATGGGAAACATCTTTGGCTCAAGGGTTCTCAAAAATACAGCAGATGCGCTACATCATTTTACCCCAGGCCACCCGGATCATGCTGCCGCCACTGGCCAGTGAATTTATCAATACTATCAAATATTCTTCGATTGTCTCGATCATCAGCATCCAGGAACTAACCTTTCAGGGAATGCAGATCATGGCCTCGACCCAGGCTACCATCGAAATCTGGTTGACCATCACCTTGATGTACCTCGGCCTCTGCCTCAGTCTTTCTCTCTTCGTACAAAAACTGGAAAAAAAACTCGCAGTCACCCGGCTCTAGCCTTGATAATCGGGAGACACCAAACAATAATTATAATTGACACGAATCGCTATCATCGGTATAATATTCGGCTATTTTGCCAATAGTTGGCAAGAAAAGGGATGTCTGTGCACAACCCTTTTTATTTACACCTCTTCGCTCTCTGCTGGCAAAGCAAAGGATGCGAGGGCCGTTTATCGGGAAGCGATTCCCCAAGTATTTTAGTCCGTGAGGAGGATTACATGCGTAGATACGAACTGATCTTTATTCTTCGTTCCAATCTGGGAGAAGAAGAGATAAAACTTAATCGATGGGGCATGAAAAAATTGGCATATCCCATCAAAAAAGAACTCCAAGGCTATTATGTTTTCTGTGATTATGCAGGAACCCCGGCGGCTGTAAGCGAAATCGAGCGTCGTTTTCGCATTGATGATGCCGTACTGAAGTATCTGACCATCAAGATTGCCGACAGCATGACCGCTGAGGAAGTTGCAGCAGCAATCTCCACGGTCAAAGAACATAACGAAGCGGCTCGCAAAGCTGCTGAGGAAGAGGCGGCAGCAACTGCTGAAACAGAAACCGCTGCTCCTCAGGAAGAAGAAGCAGCCGACGCAGAAGAGCAACCACAGGATGCGCCTGCCGAAGAAAACGCAGAATAATCGTAGAATAATAACCTATTTGGAGAAATACCATGGCTGCAAGACCTCAAAAACGACTTTTTTCAAGAAAGAAAGTATGCCGCTTTTGTGCGGACAAAGAGTTGAATCTCAATTATAAAGATGCGAAAGTCCTGAAAAATTTTATTACGGAACGAGGCAAGATCATTCCTCGAAGAATCCTGGGAACCTGCGCAACCCACCAGCGTCAACTCTGCGAGGCAATCAAGCAGGCACGCCATATTGCGCTGCTGCCCTACTCAGGGAACGCCCAGGACTAACCAACCAGGAAAAGGGGTTCCTCGAAGTGAACACCGAACAATCTGTATCACCACCGAGTGTTATTCTCGGAAACATCCTGCTGGTATGTGCGACACTCGTTCTTCCCGGCACAGGATGGTATCTGTTTGGCTGGCTCCACCTGGTTACCCCTCTCCTGGTGTTTTTTTTGTTATGTAAATACGGCATGCAGGTCGGTACCAGGTACATCGTATCGGGATTTCTTCCTGCCGTACTGATTGCGCTGTTTACCGGAACTCTCGGGACACTGCTCTTTGCTGTCACTCTGATACCCTGCGGCTACGTACTCGCCCAATCAGCAAAGCTAAAAGAGTCTCCGTGTTTATCAGGACTGAAGGCAAGCGGTACCCTGATGCTCTGCTGGCTGCTGCTCATTGGAGGTGAAAAACTTCTTACCGGAGTCTCTCCGTTGGAGTCTTTTTCAATCGCAATTGGTACCACGATTGATGAAATCATCAAGCAGCAGCAGGGACAAGGTGATGCAGAGGCTCTGCTGGCTCTTGAAGTTACCCTAACCCAAATGAAAAGGGTAATTCCGATCATTTTGCCCGGAATATTACTCAGCGGAGCATTATTTTCGACCCTGGTAACCATGGTTGTTGGAAACAGGCTGGTAAAACGCCATTGTAATAAGGAAATCTGGCCCAATTTTACCAATTGGAAACTCCCGGATCAATTGATCTGGGCCGTTATTATACCAGCCCTGTTAGCCCTGTTGCCGATACCGTTGCTGAGACATATCTCGGCAAATTTAATTATTCTCCTGATTACCGTTTACAGTTTTCAGGGTTTTTCGATTTGTGTTTTTTATATGAACAAGTGGAATGTTCCCATACTACTCAGGGCCTTCCTCTACGTGATGGTCATATTTCAGACCTTTGGCACTCTGGTTCTGATCATCCTCGGTGTTTTTGACACCTGGTTTGATTTTAGAAAATTATCATTGCCAAACCAGGAATCACCATCACAATAATTTTTTAGAGTTCTGCACGAAGAAGTAATCATGCAGAAACAGTAAAGGAGTTAAAAATGGAACTCATCTTAAAAGAAACAATTTCAACCCTCGGCTATGAAGGCGACGTGGTGACCGTAAAAAATGGATATGCGAGAAACTATCTCCTTCCCCAGGGAAAAGCGGTGGCCGCCACCAAAGAGAACCTCGCCATCCTTGAGCAAAACAAGGCAGAAATCGAGGCACGGGTTGCCGAACGACGCAAAGATGCCGAAAGACTGGTCAAAAAGATTGCCGGACGGGAAATCATCATTGAAGAACTTGCCAGTGAAGATCACCGCCTCTTCGGTTCGGTTACCGCTGCCGATGTCTGCGCCAAGCTGGCCGAAGAAGGTGTCCTGGTTGACAAGCGTCAAGTGGTTCTCAATGACCCGATCAAGACACTCGGCGAGACCACGGTACCGATCAAAGTCGGTTTCCAGATGACATCTGAAATTGTGGTCAAGGTCGTTCCCGTTGCCGCCAAGGCCTGAGGGGTGGGATATTGAATACCTGGCGGCGTACGCCACACAAGCACATTGCCGCCAAGCCGAAAGGTGCACACCTGATGCGACCTAAAAACACACCCTAAAGGCTGTCGCCTTTGCGGTGTGTTTTTTTATCATTGGTATATTCCCAAATCAGCCATTTTTCCAGAAATCGACAGCAATGAACGACGCCGCAGCCCAGACATCTCCATTAAAAATCCCGCCCCAGAATCTTGAAGCAGAACAGGCGGTTCTTGGGTCAATTCTGCTCAAAGAAAAAGCCTTTGGCAATGTCCTTGAATTACTGAACCCAGATGATTTTTACCGAGATGCCCACCGCATCATTTTTGAGGCCATGGTCACTCTTTTTGAAAAAAACGAGCCCCATGATCTGCTCACGGTAAGTAACTTGCTCAGAGATAGCAACCAACTGGAGAAAATCGGCGGTGCCGCATATCTTGCCAACCTGACCTCGATTGTCCCGGTCACCACAAATATCGCATCCTACGCCAAAATCATCCGCCAAAAAGCAATATTAAGAAAACTCATTGCGGTAAACACCGATATTGCTTCAAGATGCTACGAGGAACAGGGTGAAATCGACACCTTGGTCGATGAGGCAGAACAGGCAATTTTTGAGATTGCCAGCAGCAAAAGCAACAAAGGATTTACCCCAATCAAAGCTGTTATCCCAGAAGCCTTTAACACGGTAAATAAACTCTTTGAAAGTAAAGAGCTCATCACTGGGGTACCCACTGGTTATAGCGACATTGACAAGATGACCGCAGGACTACAGCCCTCGGATCTCATCATCATTGCGGCCCGGCCATCCATGGGAAAGACCTCGTTTGCGATGAATATCGCCCAGAACTGTGCCATCGAAAACAATACCGGCGTTGCAGTGTTCAGCCTGGAAATGTCCAAAGAACAGCTGGTGATGCGGCTCCTTAGCTCGGTGGGCAAGGTTGATTCACAGCGCATCCGTACCGGAAAACTCCAGGACTACGACTGGCCCAACCTGAACCGAGCCGTAGGTATGCTCAGTGATGCCCCAATTTACATTGATGACACCCCAGCAATTTCGATTCTTGAAATGCGAGCCAAGACACGCCGCCTTGCCGCCCAGTATGACATTGGCCTGGTTATTGTGGATTATCTGCAATTAATGCGGGGTCGAGGCAACGCCGACAACAGAACCCAGGAAATAAGTGAGATCTCACGATCACTCAAGGCCTTGGCTAAAGAGCATAATGTGCCGGTCATTGCTCTTTCCCAGCTCAACCGAAGTGTAGAAACCCGGACAGACAAGCGACCAATGATGTCCGACCTCAGAGAATCAGGAGCCATCGAACAGGATGCCGATGTCATCGCCTTTATTTACCGCGAAGAAGTCTATAAACGTACTGAAGAGAATAAAGGTTTCGCAGAAGTCATTATAGGAAAACAGAGAAATGGCCCTACAGGGATAGTGAATTTAACATTTCACAATGCCTATACTATGTTTCAAAATTACAGCACCAGAGATGATCCAGAGCAACATCGTGCCAATCACTAAAAAAACAGCGTAATAATATTTTGTCCCAATAAAAAATAGCAACAAGGTAATACGCATCATGACAACCGGACAACGAGACAGTAGATATGACTTTAAGGCCATTGAGAAAAAATGGCAGAAGACATGGGCAGAGGGCAAGGCCCACAAGGTCGAAGAAGACGAGAACAAAGAAAAATACTATGTTCTCGAAATGTTTCCGTACCCTTCGGGACGTATCCATATGGGGCATGTACGCAATTATTCCATCGGTGATGTCATTGCGAGATATAAACATCTCAAAGGCTATAACGTGCTCCACCCCATGGGCTGGGATGCCTTCGGTCTTCCTGCGGAAAATGCGGCGCTCAAAAACAACACCCCACCAGCGACATGGACATCGAGCAATATCGACTATATGCGTAACCAGCTGGCCCAGCTAGGTCTCTCCTATGACTGGGATCGTGAGATTGCCACCTGCCACCCCAACTATTTTCGTTGGGAACAGCAGATGTTCATTGAGATGTACCAGAAGGGTTTTATCTACCAGAAAAAGACCAGCGTTAACTGGTGTGAAAAATGCGAAACAGTGCTCGCCAACGAGCAGGTCGTCGAAGGGCTTTGCTGGCGCTGTGACACCGCAGTACGTCACAAGGAAATGGACGGCTGGTTTTTCAAGATCACCGATTATGCCGACGAGCTGCTCGATGATCTTGATAAACTCAAAGGATGGCCCGAGCGGGTCGTCACCATGCAGCGCAACTGGATCGGTAAATCAACCGGTCTGTTCTGCGACTTTCAGCTTGAAAATCACGAAGAAAAGGTCTCCATCTTCACCACCCGGCCCGACACCATTTTCGGGGTTACTTTCATGTCCATTGCCCCCGAACATCCCCTGGTAACAACGCTCATTTCCGGTGCAGATAACGAAACAGAGATCCGTGCGTTCATCTCTTCGGTTCTCGACGAGAAAAAACAACAGCGTCCCTCGGACGAGCAGATTAAACGGGGTATCTTCACCGGAAAATACTGCATCAACCCGTTTAACAACGAGCGGGTTCCGGTATTCATCGCCAATTTTGTTTTGATGGAATACGGTACCGGAGCCGTAATGGCCGTTCCGGCCCATGACGAACGGGATTTTGAATTTGCCAGGAAATACAATCTGCCGATCCATCCGGTCGTCCTGCCTGACGGTGAGGCGTTAGACCCGGAACAAATGGAACAGGCCTCACCAGCCTATGGAACCTTGGCAAACTCCGGGCAATTCGACGGCTTGCAATCAGAAGAAGCGATGACCCAGATCATTGCCCATGCCGAAAAGATGGGTTTCGGGGCACCGCATACCACCTATAGATTACGTGACTGGGGTATCTCCCGACAACGCTACTGGGGAACGCCAATCCCGATGATCTACTGCGAGAGCTGCGGTGTCGTCCCCGTTCCCCTCGAAGAATTACCCATTACATTGCCCGAAGGTGACGGCTCAACGGCCTGCCGGCCCCTGCACCAGCAGCCCGATTTCTATGAGACAACCTGCCCGGGATGCGGGGCGGCAGCGAAAAGAGAGACCGACACCTTGGATACCTTTGTGGAATCATCCTGGTATTTCTTACGCTATTGCTGCCCACGCTACACCGAAGGGCCTCTTAATCGAGAAAAGACCAAATACTGGTTAGCAGTAGATCAATATGTCGGTGGTGTGGAACATGCCATCCTGCATCTTCTCTACTCTCGGTTTTTTACCAAGATGCTCCGTGACCTTGGTTATCTGGAACTTGATGAACCGTTCACCAACCTGCTCACCCAAGGCATGGTCATCAAGGATGGTGCCAAAATGTCCAAGTCCAAGGGGAATGTCATTGATCCCCACGATCTCATCGAGGAATACGGTGCCGATACCGTGCGGCTCTTCAGCCTGTTTGCAGCCCCCCCCGAAAAAGATCTGGAATGGAACAGCCAGGGTGTTGAAGGCTGTTCGCGTTTCTTGAACCGGGTCTATCGTTTTATCATCGCCCACCCGGAACTTGCCACCACCAAAGTCTCCCGGGAGCCCAAAAACGAACAGGACAAGGTGCTGCACCGCAAGACCCATCAGACCATCAAGAAGGTCACCGAGAGTATTGAAAATAATTTTCATTTCAATACCGCAATCAGTGCGGTCATGGAACTCTTCAATACCATGAACGCAGACAGTAGTAAAACAAACCCCGCAGAAGCGGGCATTGTCAAAGAAGCGGTGGAAAACTTGTTGCTGCTATTATTCCCAATGATCCCCCATTTCTGCTCAGAAATGTGGCAGATCGTTGGCAATGAACAGGCCATCGACGACCAGCCATGGCCAGAACACGATGAAGAGGCCGCTAAGGAAGAGATGCTGACCATCGTGGTCCAGGTCTGCGGCAAGGTTCGCTCCAGGTTCCAGGTTCCTGCTGATGCTGACGATGACCATTTGAAAGAAACGGCCCTTGCAGACAATAATGTACAGAAATTCATTGCCGACCGGCCGGTGAAAAAGATCATCGTGGTGAAGAAAAAGCTGGTCAATATTGTAGTATAGCAATCCATAGGCCTGGGATAGTGACGATAACCAGTCATCCATCATCCCAGGCCAAACGACACAAACGAAGGAGAACCCCTTGCGACACCCACAACGGTCTGTTCTTACGCTTAGCCTGCTACTCATCATATTGTCGGTTCTTGCTTCATGCGGTTACAGAACACCGTATAGCAATACCACACAGGTTATCACCCTTCACAACTGGAAGAATCGCACCAATGAACTGCAAATTACCGCTGAGATCAGCAACCGGCTTGCAGAATGGTACCAGAAGACCAGTATGGTCACCACCAACGGCGACACAAAAACCGCCGATCTCGTACTCAGCGGAGAAATTATCTCGATCGACAAGCCGATACTCTCATATAACACCAACAACGTCGCCAACCAAATCAAGGTCAAACTCAGGCTGAGGTACATCCTCAAAGATCTTCATTCTGAAAAGATCCTCATCGAAGAGCCTGGAAGGACATGGATCCAAACCTATCTCACCGCAAACAATGCCGTTCAAACTAGGGCAAATTATTATGCTGCGATAGACGAAATCGTCGAAAAACTCTGCGAGGAAATCTACCAGAGAACCCTGATGGCACTGTCTGTGGAACAGGCAACGAAATAGCTCGCACCGTAACAGAGCAAAAAACACCAGCAAACCCTTTATCATTCTCTCTCGCATGTGGTCCATAGCCGATCTCTCGTTTGACTCCCACTGCATCCTGGCACCGCTCGCCGGGTATTCTGATCTTTCGTTCAGGATTTTGTGTAAAAGATATGGTGCCGCCTATTGTGTTTCGGAAATGATCAGCTGCCGAGGCCTTTGCTACGAGCAGGAGAAGACGCTGAACATGCTGGCAACCAGCGAAGAAGACCACCCCGCATCATTCCAAATCTTCGGAGCTGAACCAGAGTTCATGGGCCAGGCGGCAGCCATGGTCAGCGAAAAGACCACTGCGGCAATGCTTGATATCAATATGGGCTGTCCGGTGAAAAAGGTTACCAAGCGAGGGGCTGGTGCGGCATTAATGGCCAACCCAGACAATGCTGCGGCCATTGTCCATGCGGTAAAACAAAACACCCAGCTTCCTGTCACGGTGAAAATTCGTGCCGGCAGCAACGCCTCCAACATCAACGCTGTCGCCTTTGCCCAAATGCTCGAAGACTGTGGTGCGGATGCCATCGCCGTTCATGGCCGAACCTGGGCGCAAGGGTTTTCTGGAATGGCAAATCGAAAAATCATTGCCGAGGTCAAGGCCGCGGTTTCAGTCCCGGTTATCGGTAATGGTGATATTCTTTGTCCAGAAGATAGCCGGGCGATGATGGCAGAGACCGGTTGTGATGCGGTAATGATCGGACGAGGTGCCATGGGAAACCCGTGGATTTTTTCCTCGAAAGGCCGCCCCGATGGCGCCGCAGCGATTATGCAGGTGGCATTGGAACATGCTCAACTCATGGAACAGCATCTTCCGGTAAACAAAATGCTTGGCTGTCTCAAAAACCAACTTGGCCGCTATTTCAAAGGGCTGCCGGGCAGTTCTGCGATGAGAAAAGCGGTCTATGACAGCCCTGATTTTGCGGCCTTAAAGGCACTTTTTACGGCAAAAAGTTACACCCCCTGACAAATCAATTCAAAAAGAGTTCTTACCATGATTCCCGAAGGACCCTTGGGGATATAACTCTTCTCGGTACAATTCCAGGCAGTCCCAGCAACATCAAGATGTACCCAGGGGGTCTCATCTACAAAATGCTCTAGGTATGCTGCTGCGGTGATGGTACCTGCGGGACGGCCTCCGGTATTTTTCATATCGGCAACCTCAGACTTGAGCTGCTTGGTATATTCTTTGCCAAGAGGCAGACGCCACAACGGCTCACCACTTCGCTTCCCAGCAGCGAGAAGTTTTTCGGCTAAGGCATCATCGTTACTGAGCAGCCCCGTGCGATGATGCCCCAGGCCAATGATGACAGCGCCGGTCAGTGTGGCAATATCAATGAGTAAATCTGGTTTGAAATTCTTTACCGCATAACTGATGGCATCAGCGAGGATCAAGCGCCCTTCAGCATCCGTATTGATAATCTCCGAGGTCAAGCCACCATAATGGCGAATAATATCCCCCGGTTTCAATGCCGAGCCACCTGACATATTATCCGTGGAAGGCACCAGACCAATGACCCGTACAGCGGGTTTTTCGTGGGCGATGGCCTGCATTGCGCCAAGCACCGCCGCACCACCGCACATATCATATTTCATGTCCTGCATTCCCTGGGCCGGCTTGATGCTGATACCACCAGAATCAAAGGTCAGCCCTTTACCAACAAGGACGATGGTCTTTTTGGCCTTGGCCGGTGCATAATCAAGAATAACCAGTTTTGGAGGCTCCGCCGACCCTTTATTTACTCCGAGAATACCGCCCATACCCAGCTTGACCATATCCTCTTTCTCAAGGATGGTACAACTGAGCGGCAGCTGTTCGGCCAGTTTTTCAGCATGCTCGGCAAACTGCACTGCATTCCAGCGATTTCCAGGCTCATTGGCCATATCTCTGGCCTGCATCACCGCAGCAGCAAGCGAGGCGGCCCGCTGCACCGCCTTTCGCATTGTGGCCGCCCCGGTCTCGGCAGCAAAAGAGAGTTTTTTCATCCCATGCCAGGTCTCTTCTTCATCTTTTTTCTTATATTTATCGAAACGATAGCCACCGAGCAATATTCCTTCGGCCAAGAGTCCGGCCACCTCTGCGGCACCAAGAGACAATTTGGGGCAAGAACCGATCAAAACATCTTCCGCCTTATACTCTTTGATTTTCGCCGCAATATTACCGCCAACGACACGTAATTGTTCACGAAAATCCAGTTCATCTTTTTTTTCTGCAAGATCACCAAGACCAACAATAAGAAGACGCTTTGCCTGGTAGGTTTTGCCAAGAGCGGATTCCTCGGGATAGACAAGAGCCATCTCCTCATCCTTTGCACAAAAGTCCTGGTAGTTTTTTCTCGCCTCTAAAAAAGAGCAGATCCTAGCATCGGCAACAAGCTCTTCTTTTTTGCCACGACCTGCGAGTACCACCAAAAGATCGCCACGATATTTTTCCGGGCTCTTTTCGGTGACAGTAATCTGGGGCTGTTCCATGTTTGTTCTCCTTTTTGAGCAGAGGGCAGACCACTCAAAGATTCAGATAAT
>PDWJ01003403.1_pt1 | contig 18613 bp, 14 predicted proteins | sample 1430881 | NCBI WGS metagenome assembly PDWJ01 (sample SAMN01162460, study PRJNA174530) | Oral metagenome, whole genome shotgun sequencing project. | biome: Marine environment; feature: Marine mammal; material: Swab sample of the gingival sulcus; isolation source: swab sample of gingival sulcus...
TCGTTTTGAATCAACGATTGCAAACCTCTCCAATGTCTCCGAGAACCTCTCTGCGGCCCGCAGCCGAATCCTCGATGCGGATATTGCCCAGGAGACCTCTATGATGACCAAACAGAATATCCTGCAGCAGGCCGGTGTATCCATCCTGGCCCAGGCAAACCAAGCTCCACAGCTTGCATTGTCATTGCTTCAAGGATAATTTCGAGTGAGATTTTTGCAGTGAAATCAATGAAAAAATAATTTATTATATGTTCTGTCTCACTCACCAATACAATTTTTGTAGGCAGATAATAATTCTTTTAACAAAGGAGGTGAAACGGCAAAGATACAATAATTTTTGAAATAGGATTTTTAAAGTACAAAAGCGCAGTATCAAGGGCAAGGAAGCCCGACAAGCAACCCAATAACGTATTCAAGGAGGAATATTATGGGTCTTTCTATTAACACAAACGTAATGTCTCTTAACGCCCAGCGTAACCTGGGCAACACTCAGAAAAATCTGAGTACCGCAATGCAGCGTCTTTCTTCTGGTCTGAGAATCAACTCAGCAAAAGACGATGCCGCCGGACTGGCCATCTCTGACCGTATGACCTCGCAAATCCGCGGTCTGAACCAGGCTGTCCGTAACGCCAACGATGGTATTTCTCTCGCCCAGACCGCTGAAGGTGCCCTGCAGGAAAGCACCAACATCCTGCAACGGATGCGTGAGCTGGCCGTACAGTCTTCCAACGACACCAACTCCGCCTCTGACCGCCAGTCTCTGCAAGCTGAGGTCAACCAGCTCAAGCAAGAGATGGATCGTATTGCAGAAACCACGCAGTTCAACGGCAAGAACCTGCTCGACGGGTCGATGACTTCCGCCCAATTCCAGGTCGGCGCCAACGCCGGTGAAACCATTTCCTTTGGTATCAATTCAGCACAGACCACCGATCTTGGAAACAACAGCCTCAGCACAAATAACGATGCTGGTATTGAAAGTGCTATCACTGCCGCAGCAGATACAAGCGGTCATAACAATGTTGCAGCACAAACATTGACTGTTGTCGGTGCCCAGGGAGCCAAAGATGTTTCTATCGCTGAAGGCGACACCGCCGCGGTTGTTGCTGAAAAGGTCAATGCTGTCACTGCTGAAACTGGCGTTACCGCCGAAGCAAAAACAACGGCGACCCTGAGCGGATTGAGCAATAACGGCTCCATTTCCTTCACTCTGCAAGGGACCAACACCGATGCGGTAACCATCAGTGCCACCGTGCTTTCCAATGACCTGTCCAATCTGGTTACTGCGGTTAACCAGCAGACAGGTAATACCGGAATCACTGCGTCTCTGAGTTCTGACAAGCAGAGCGTTGTGCTCGAACAGAGCGATGGCTATGATATCAAGATTGCCGACTTTGAACATAGTGCAGCGGTTACAGATACTGGAGGAGGAAACACTGAGGTTGAACAAACCATCAATGTTACCGGCAACCAGGGTGCAGCAGTTACCCTGACCGATGGCGGTACAACTGCCGAGGCAAGTCAAACCGATTCCACCATGGTTGGTGGTGAGGTGACCTATAACAGCTCTGGTGGCTTCAATATCACCAGCAGCATCGCCGCTGGTTCTGGTTCGCTGTTCAACTCGGCAGCCGGTGGTGCCAATGTCAGCTCCCTGCAGTCGGTAAACAAGATTGATATTACCACTGTAGAAGGTGCCGGAAATGCCATTGAGACCATTGATGGTGCCCTGATGCAGATTGATAATATGCGTGGTGATCTTGGTGCGGTACAAAATCGTTTTGAATCAACGATTGCAAACCTCTCCAATGTCTCTGAGAATCTCTCTGCGGCCCGCAGCCGAATCCTCGATGCGGATATTGCCCAGGAGACCTCGACGATGACCAAGCAGAATATCCTGCAGCAGGCCGGTGTATCTATCCTGGCCCAGGCAAACCAGGCTCCACAGCTTGCGTTGTCATTGCTCGGATAATCTCTTCACATTTTCCCCGTGGGGCTGGTTCCTTTTGGCCCCACGGGCCCTGTGAAGAATTTCATTAAAGAGGGTTTCCATGAAGGTCGATACAGTATTGAACACTGGCGGCAGCGGTGCATCACAACTGTCACGTTCTCAACCGGCAAGTGAAATAGAAAGCCAGAGAAAGGAACGGGACAGAGGCGCAGAACATGCCGATTTTTCTGTAAAGACACCGAAAATGCAGCCAGAGGAATTGCTGGATAAAATCAAAGAGATCACCAGCGATGGCAGCTACAGTGTGCGCTTTCAACAGTTCAAAGATACCGAAGAGTTGATTGTCCGAATTTATGACAACAATACCGATGAGGTCATCCGGGAACTCCCGCCCGAAGAACTGTTGGAAATGAAGGTAACCATGTCAGAATTTCGTGAAGGTCTGGTCGTCAACGAGCAGGCATAAACGAAGGTAACGACAACAAAAACAGGGGATCAGCGAGGCATCATCATGAGCGGCATAACCTTTAGCGGACTCGCATCCGGCATTGATACCGACTCCATCGTCAGCCAGATCATGGAGATTGAGAGGCTGCCTCTTGACCGATTAAAAAATCGGCGCAATGAGGAGACCGAACGGCTCAATGCCTTCTATCAGTTCAAGGGACGGCTCGATGCGTTAAAAAAAGCAGCCGGATCCCTGAGTTTAACCAGCCAGGTAAGAACCACAAAGGTCGCACTGAACTCCGAGGAGAGCTTTACTGCGACAGCGAAAAATGCCGCCATTGGCAGCTATAGCATTTCGGTGGCCCAACTGGCCCAGGTACAGAAGACCGTCACCGACGGGTTTGCAAGCAAGACAGCCCCGATTCTTGGTACCGGAAACATAGAAATAAACGGAACCAATATCGAGGTTACCAGCAGCAATAACAGTCTGGTCAGTCTGGTAGAAAGCATTAACGCACAAACGGCGGAAACTGGAGTTTCGGTGAGCATCATCAACGATGGCAGCGACACAGATCCCTACCATCTGGTGTTCACCGGCAAAGATGCCAGCAGCAGCTTTTCGGTAACTGCCAGCTTAAATGATGCCTCGGGGAACCCTGTTGCCTTCAATACCACCGTCGCCCAGACGGCTCAGGAATCTGTCAGTTTTATTGACGGAATCAAGGTTGTCAGCAGTAGCAATACCATCAAGGATGCGATCCGCGGTATCACCTTGAACCTCAACGATGTCAGCAAGATCACCTCCTCCGGAACCGAAGAACCCGGTATTCCCCCCTGGGAATGGGCCGATCCACCGCAGTATGCCACGACCACGATGACAGTCTCTGCGGATACCGATGCCTTGAAAGAAAAAATCTCCACCTTTGTAACCGCCTATAACTCGGTTATTGAATTTATTAACTCGGGTTACGAAGAGGAGTTTGGCCCAGGGACTGCAGTAAAACCCCTTGAGGGGAAAGAGGATGGCAACAAAGAAGAAGAAAAATTACTCGGAGCATTATTGCGCGGCGATGCCACAGTACATGGTGTCAAACGACAGTTGCAAAACCTCCTGGTGAATAAGGTTGATAGCGGAGGAAAGTTTACCATTCTTTCTGAAATCGGTATCACCACCCAAAAAGATGGTTCGTTGAAACAGAAACCAGAAAAAAGCCTACCTGTCATCCATTGAAGACATCGACAAACAGATGGATGTCTTCGAATCCCGGATGACGAAAAGAGAAGCGACACTCAGAGCCCAATTTACCGCAATGGAACAGCTGGTTTCGGCAATGAACGCCCAGTCAGATTTTCTTGCCCAACAGCTCGATGCCCTTAATAATACAAAACGACGATAACAATGAATGCCTACACCAAACAATACCAACAGAATCAGGTTGCTACCGCCTCACCAGAACAGATCCTCCTAATGCTTTATGATGGAGCCATCCGTTTTGTGCGGCGAGCCATTACCGCTACCGAAAACAATGATACGGTTGATAAATTGCAGGGCATTTCAAAATGTCTGGCAATTATTGCCGAATTTTCCAACTCCTTAAACCATGAAATTGGGACTCATTTTGCAGAAGACCTTGACGGCCTGTATCATTTCATGATGCGAGAACTTGATGCTGCCAGAAAAGATTCCGGAACCAGTCATCTCAAGACCGTAGAAAACCTGCTCATTGATCTCAAACAGACCTGGGAAGAAGCAGTTACGATTCACAGACAAGAACAGGTGGCTATTGCACCGCAACAACAGCATCATAGTGATCAAGTCAAGTTTTCCGCCCCTCTGCAAGGGCGACTTGTTGCGGCAGGATAATCTTGAAAACACGACACAAACAAAGAGAACCTGATGACAGAAGAAAATTGTATAGCCCTTGCCGCACAGAGCAACGTACTTTACAGTGACTTGCTTGCCACCCTCAAGGAAATAGCAAAGACTTCGGGGACGGATCAAAACGGTTCGTCCCTGGAAAAGCAATTGGCGGCCTGCCTTCACCTTCAACAACAGATCGCAGCACATGACGACAGGCTGAATACCGCAATTCAAGCTCTTGACCATATCCCGGAACATCTTGATGTATTGCTGCAACAAAAAGAGGCACTTCTCAACGAGACAATTCGCAGCAACGCCTCTCTCGTAAGTCAGGCAGAAACGATGAAATCATTGCTGGCTGAAGAATTAAAAAAGATAAAATCCGGGCATACTGCACTTCGCGGCTATCAAGGCCAAGGCTCTTCACCACACGGAGGATTTCGTCGTTCTCTGTAAATTTTTCAAGAAAAATACACCACGAAATTTCTTTTAACGAACTCTTTTCGTGATATCAATTGTTTGATAAGAAGACACCTTGCCTCAAAAGGCGATACATGCTAGTATTGCGGGCGTATTTGGTATTTTGTTGCATGCAATCCTTTTTTTTCACATTATTTTAACAAATTATTTTTTACATCATGGCCTTTGCAACATCTCCGATAGCCGCTATTTCAGACCAAAAACCAGTACGGGTTTTTCTTCCCATATCCGGCACGAGCAAACGGTTTCGAGCAAGTGCCATTTTCCAGAAAACCGGTGAGGCAACCTTCCAACTGTTTTTTAAGGCCGGAGTTCTCCCTGCGGAATCTCTTGATGCGCAACGAAACTGTTATGTTACGGTTGATCTCGGCGGTGCAACAACATCAATAGAGGCCACGCTCAAAGAGGTTGTTAACGAACAAACCCTGGATATGGCTGTAGAGAAATCCATCAGCTATGAACAGATGAGAAAGTTTTTCCGGGTAGATGCCACCACCAGCGTCATATCCAGTGCCTTTCTCCCCGAAATATCTGGAGAAGGGAAACCCCCGTGGAGCCTCAAGGGAAAGACCATCGACATCAGTGGTAACGGACTCCTGGCCTCGTTTACCAGCAAACCGCCGAACAGCAAACAGGTACAGCTCCAAATCACCCTACCCACCGATGAACCAGAAATAATCACTATCGTGGCTCACCAGGTTCGCTGTCACCAAATCAGCGACAATCTCCATGAAGTCGCCTATCATTTTGATGAGATATCCACAGAAGATCGTGATAAAATCATTGGCTGGTGCCTCATTATTCAGCGTAAACTTTTACGGCTAAAAGTTGAAGTTCACAAATAACCAAGTATGGGATCTGCATCTTTAGCAAATCTAGTCGCATCCATTAGTGATGAAACTGTTGGAACTCTTATCATTCGTAACCCTGACGGGAAAAAAATCCCGTTTGACTGCATATACAGAAAAACACAAACCCCAAATCACTTCACTCTCGTTACCACAGAAGCCCTTCCCGAAAACTGTAGTAACAACAAATCGTGGACTCTGCATATCAATAATGAATCTGAAGAACAGCTCATTATTGATGCAGCCTTTGTACAACAAAGCAATCTGACAACTGTTGAACTCAAAAGTATCAACTCTATAGAGCCGACCAGCCTACGGCAATATTTCAGAATTAGCTTCACAACAGAAATCACCCTTGACTACAGCTTAATAAAAGCATATAAAGGCCTGAAGATTCAGGGAAAAACACTTGACCTCTCTGGGAGCGGTGTTCTTGCCATCTTCCCCGAAATGCCCCGAAAATGTCGTAGTGTTAAAATTGAATTGACGTTGCCCTATCCTGAAAAGAAAGTCTTCTGCATTGGCCATTTAGTGAGAAGCAAAAAATTGAAAAACGGCAGTTGGCAGGCTGCACTCCACTTTAACGAACTCGACGAGAAAGATCGGGAAGACATCATTGCCAACTGCTTTCGAGAACAACGGCGACGACTCAGGGAGAATATTCAGACTGCCGATTAAAATTACCCAAATCTCAAAGACACCCCTGGCAAGCCAACCACTTTATCAGGCAAATGAATACGATCAAGCCGCTGCTCCCCTTTCAGAATATCCAGACTGGAAGCGAAAGCCCCGCAAGCAACGCCACTTCGCATAAACACCCTCTCACAGTACAGCCAGGCCTGCTCCTTGAAGCCCTTGTGATAAAAAAACACAGCGAAAGTAATATGTTACTGCAAATTGGTGGCAATAAAATTGCAGTAGAAAGCAGGGTTCCCTTAAAGCCCGAAGAAACCCTGCAACTCCAGGTTGTCTCGACAAGCCCCGAAATACAACTCAAGATTCTTGATGCTCCGCTCCGAGAACTTCGCAATCAAACCCTGACCGTTCTCGGCAAATCTTTTGATGTTCCAAGCATTATCAAGATGCTGCAGCACAGTACCACAATGTCAACTCAAACTGCGCAACAGAATCCTGTAACGTCCCAACCTGCAACAAATGCTCCCCAAACAGCATCTCTTAAAAATGCATCTCTGCCAGAAACACAGCAACAACAAGGAGTAAACAACGCACCACTCCCCGCTCTGGCTCGACCGATACCAGGAAGCAACCAACTCATTTTACAACGGGGCGAACAGCAGCTCCAGGTGATCCCGGCAACGCCGGTTTCCATAGCACCAGCCGGGCAACAGATTCAGGTACAGATGCAGAATCTCAGCCCTCTCCAAATACAGATCATCGTTGAGCAACAAGAAAAAACAATAAGTATCCCGGTAACATTAAGTACAAACACACCCCTTGCTCCAAGAACGCTCAACTCATTTTTCCCCCCTCCAGGGCAAACTCTTTTTGAGATTCTTTCACCACAGGCCCAACAAACCTTCAACAGCTATCTCGCCCAGCAAACAACACCACCAGAGGGCAAAGATTCTGGGGCAACATTGCAACACCTTCTTACCCGGTTAGGCCTTGCCTTTGAAAGCCAAATAGCCGAAGGGAAACTCGATCAAGCCAGCCAAACCTTAAAAGCGGCCTTGATCGAGGCAGCACACCTTGCAAAAACAGAGCACACCACCATGCACCAGACAGCAGGGAACAATGCTATACACCAGGCAGTAAGCATGTTGGAACTCTTTCAGCTCGCCCATCTACAAAACACCTCTGAACAGCAAGCTATTTTTCCTCTGCCTTTTTCATTTCTTGAACAGGGCTATTTACGTATCAGCAACAACGACACAGAAAAACAGCAGAAACAAGGGACAAAAACAGCGGAAAAAAGTTTTTCCTTATATTTACAAATGACTGGGCTTGGTAACATCAAAATCAGTTTTTTACAATCTGCAGGCGGTGTTGCCATTCGTTTTGACACGGACAACACAGAAAAAGCTGAATTTGTAAAAAGATTTGACCAGGAGCTTCGTGATTCCATTACCCAATACACCACCACCCAACTCACTTTTGGCACCGAAGCAAAAGACCCCGGTAATGAACTCGGCAGACAAATTCTTGGTGAAGGAGAAACGGTACTTGATACCAGGATATGACCATGGCAGAAAACGAACCAAGACAAAAGGCCGTGGCCATTGTTTACGACGAAGCAACATCTGCTGCGCCTCAGGTACTGGCCAGTGGCCAGGGACTCGTCGCTGAGAAAATCATTGCGACAGCCCAAAAAGCCGGAATCCATATTCACGAAGATGCCAATTTGGTCGAAGTCCTCTCCAAGGTTCCTCTGGGAAGCGATATTCCAGTGGAACTCTACCAAACGGTTGCTGAAGTGCTTGCCTTTGTATATCGTATTGATCAACGCTACAAAGAAAAATTACGCCGGTAAAAAACTCGCACCCTAGCAGATCCCCCATTTCCTCATTCACGTAACGAGAGTTCCTCTTGACATCATGTATTGCGATATGTTTTATTTTGCCGTTCCTAATTTTTTAATCATGAACGTATTTTTATGACTACATTTTCCTGGAAAATGTAACAAACTTCTATGAAAATGAGCATTTTTTAACAAAACAGATCTTATTGCCCTTCTTCGAAAATCTTCCTGCTCTTCTCACAAAAGATTTTCAAGCAAATACTGACGACACCCTTACTCCCTCATGAAAAAAAAGACCGTTACCGGCATAGAGCTTAGTTCTTACCTGCAACTCCTCTCTACAGACAAAGAAAACTGCCTGTTACACATTAAACAAGACAGCCATGTTGGCATAATTTATATGTATAATGGGGAGCTCTATGATGCCCAAAGCAAGTGCGAGGGAGAAAAAGGGCAACACAACGTAGCCTATTGTGAAGAAGCCGTCTATACAATGCTCGGTTGGGAAGAGCCCACAATTGAAGTACACCCTTTAGAGCAGCCTATAAGACGCAAAATTCTTAAATCACTTACCTTTTTGCTTATGGAAAGCTGCCAGCGTGCTGATGAGCAAAAAGAAAAAATGCAACTGGCGGCACAAAAAATTACCAAGCAAACCTCCTCTACAACACAGACTCCCCAAACAACACCTCACGTTACAAAAAAACACCACGACAACAAGCAAACAAACAATACAGATCGCCACCCCTCCAAAGACACGAGTAATGCGTCTGAAACACAGTTCGAGATTAAGGATTATTTCCCGCTAATCGATGAAAATGAGCAGACAACAGCACAGGCCGATATGCGCCAAAAGGCAAGCAACAACAGGTCAGGAAAACAAGGCAAGAAAATTATCCTCGCAGCCATTTTTGTTCTTGTTTCAGGACTTACAGCTTTTGCGTTCCTACTGCCAAATCTTCAAAAGAAACAAGTCAATGAAACTCCTATAATTACGGAGTCTAGCCAGACTCCAGACAAAACGCTCCCAATTGACACCTCTCAAACCTCTGAAAAAACTTTTGTTCCAGCAACGGACATAACGCAAACAAGTCCTGCTGCAAAAGCAGAAAAGATGCCAGAGCAAACCGACAACACAAAAAAAGTAGCCTCAGAAAAAACACCACCGCAAAGCACAGTTACAGAACAACCCGCATTCCAAGAAACACAACCTGTCACTGCACCCCAAAAAGAAACAAATGTAGCTGATGTAAAAAGAAGCACACAAACCAAAAAACAACCCAAGACAACCAGCTTTAGCGAGTCTTCAACAAACATCACGATTACAACAAAGACTCCTCAAAAAACGGCCATCGCAGAACAGCAAGAAGTAAAAGAAACACAACCTGCTACTGCGCCCCAAAAAGAAACAAATGTAGCTGATGTAAAAAGAAGCACACAAACCAAAAAACAACCCGAGACAACCGGCTCTAACGAGTCTTCGACAAGCATCACCGTTGTAAAAGCATCTCAAAAAACTGCCACCACAGAGCAGCCAGAAATAAAAGAAGCACAACCTGCCACTACACACCAAAAAGAAACAAATATAGCTGATGCAAAAAAAAGCACACAGACAAAAAAAGAACCCGAAGCAACCGGCTCTAGCGAGTCTTCAACAAACATCACAATTACAGAGACACCTCAAAAAACTATCACTACAGAACAGCCGGAAATAAAAGAGACACAGCTTGCCACTGCGCTTCAAAAAGAAACAAAAAAACGAAAGATAGCTGACACCCAAACAAGCACACAGACCAAAAAACAACCCAAGATAATCGACGTTCCCGCTTCTCCAACACCTCTTACTATCAAAAAAACATCACCACCCAAAATTATCGTTGGCGACCGCAGCTCAGAAAAAATAACAGGCCAAGAGCAGAACAAGGTTTCAATATCTCGGCAAACAAAAAAGAAAATGTCTTCAGATAGCGCAACCAATACCAGTACAGGTATCACATCACAAATACAAAAAACTGCCCCAAAAACCACGAACAAATCTTCTGCACAACGCAATGCGGGGCGTAACGAGATTTCTCAAGCAATACAAGATGTTTCCCATGCCGTAGAAAAATATAAAAAATACCCGAAAGCCGCACGACGTGCCGGCTATGGAGGCCTGGTCAAAATCCAGATTGTGATTGACGTAAATGGTTTCGCTGTTCATAGTGCGCTGCATAAAACAAGCGGCAGAAAGATTCTGGACGCTGCTGCGATGAAAGCAGCCCAAAAACTTCTTAATAAAAAGGTTACTTCAGCATCTCTCAGCGAAGACTTATCAATCATTGTCCCGGTACGCTTTTCTCCTCAATAATGCCCCAGCAAGAGAGAAAAGGACTCGTAAGCTCTTCTCTGATAACAACACGAATGATGGTTTTGTTTTGTATGCTTAAATGCCTAGAACAAGATGTAAAAATTAGATTTAACATTCGAAATTCGTCAGGTTGGGAAAGACAGAAACAGCAAAAAGCCTTGCTGTGAGAGAAGCAACAACAAGACAGTGAAAAAAGCTATTGGGATCAGCTCAAGATAATATAGAACGAAAAAAGATACGGGAATAAAGCTCCTAAAAAAAGAAAATGGGCGATTCCAAATAAAGCACAATATTAAAAAAAGCGGCTATCTTCTTTGCCCAAAAAAGTATAAAGCTACTACAGACAGCAATCATAAGCTGAAAGTATTGCCCAATTTACTCCAAAGAGAATTTTCAGCAAATAGGCCAAACCAAGCTTGTTTTTTTGATATCACGTATATCGGGACATCCGCAGGCTGGCTTTATCTTACAGTTGTCATAGATAATCAGGAAGTTGTTGGCCGGTCTATAGCTAAACGCCTTAATCGGCACTTGATAATCAATGCAGCCCAAAGGACAATTTTTGGAAAAAAATAGAAAGAGGCTTAATTTTTCATTCAGACTATGGCAGGCAGTATTGCAGTAACAAATTTAAATCCTATAAACAGGCATGGTTTGACAGAAAACATGAGCCGTAAGGGTAATTATAATGCAGTTGCTGAAAGCTTTTTTACTTCATTTTAAAAAGCGGGTTTACTCTGTCTACTTCCCGTCAAATCAGGGAGAAAGCAAAGAGCACTATAATTAACTACATTGAAATGTATTATAATAGCTTCAAGCATTATAGTTATCTTGGAAAGATATGTCTAAAAGAATTCTTAAAGGACTGTGTGAAATTGTAAATGATCATATAAAAAAACTGTCTATTTTTACTTGTCCATTCCCAAAATGATTTATTCAAAATTTGGGTAATGTGTATTTATTTCAAATACTTAACCAGGAGGAGCATTTGTCTGTAAAATTTGATTGCCTCCTAAGAGATTGCGCCTCATTAGTAATTGCTCAAAAGGTTGGAGGTTGAAGATATGAAAAAACAAACCAATACTCCTCCCTGTAATGAAGTTGTATCTACTGAAGAAAACGGGGAAAGCACTGTGCCACAAGCACTCTCTCTGGAAAAAGCCAGCCCGGCTACTTCTGAACGTTTCTGGCAGGGGAAAAATGAATTGGTCGGCTCCCAGTTTGCAATGATGGAAATTCATCACGGTTTTGAATTATGGCATTATCATGGTAGGTTCGATCATGATGTTTTGGTGTCATTTCGGGAGACTCCGCCCATGATTGCCTTTTCATTCTGTTTTTCAGGCAGGTCACTCCATGATTATATCTCCCATGGTTATAGTTTCGAAGTCCTTCCTCAATCCCAACAAGTAGCTTTTTACCCATTTCCCGATTTTACCTCCCGCTTGGCCGGGGATATGGCCTTCAACCGTATGGGCGTTCTTCTTTCGCCCGAGCGGTTTATGGAATGCTTTGACCGGGATATGGACACGTTGAGTCCTGCTTTGCAGCAGATTGTGGAAAAAGACTTCCATGCGTCTTTTTTACATACCGACCATCTGAATCCACTGGTAAAAACACTGCTGGAGAACTTATACCAATGCCCATTTGCCGGAACTACCCGAAAACGCTTTTTTGAGGGCTGTGCCTTGCATTTGATTATGCTCCAACTGAAAGCCCTTGACTCCGGTGAAACAAAAAAATCGCCTCTTATACGGATTGACCCTATAACACAAAAACAACTGCAACGGATAAAGGAGCTGCTGGAAAACCATCTAGATAATCCACCCAGCCTATCAGAACTGGCAAAAGAAGCGGCCATGTCTGCCCCCAAACTGAATCAATGCTTTCGCCATCTCTATGGAACCACAGTCTTTGAATATCTGCGCCAGCAACGCTTCAACCAGGCAAAAACCATGCTCGAACAGGGGTTAAGTGTAACAGAAGCCTCTCTTGCCGTAGGCTATGAAAGCCTTGCCAGCTTTTCCCTGGCCTTTAAAAAACGATTTGGCTATGCGCCCAGCCGCTATTTTTCCAATCAATAATTCTTATTCACTCCTCTCATAAAATTTCATTCTGGATAAAATATTTTTTCTCCCTAATAAGCGTTATCTCCTAAAAACATATATGCTTCCGTACGGCATATACAATCGTCATTATTTATAAAAAAGGAGAGAAAAATGACACCATCTTTCAAAACCATGCTGTCCATATCATGCCTGGCAGTGATAATTCCTGGCATCCAGCCCGTTATGGCAGAGCAAGTATCTGCCGACACTTCACTTGATACCATTACCGTAACAGCCCAGAAGCGGGAGGAAAACGTCCAGAATGTGCCCATTGCTATGGATGTTATCGATGAGACCGAGTTGCAGGACGCGAATATTTATGATCTCAAGACCCTGACAGGATTTTCCCCGAATATTTTCCCCAAACAGAATACCAACCAGAACATGTTGATTATACGAGGTATTTCCTCTCACAATGTGGTGTTGAATACTCCTGTGGGTCTGTTTGTGGATGATATCAATTACCCAATGACCTATATGCAAAATCCTGATTTGCTGGATGTGGAACGGGTGGAAATCCTGCGCGGGCCCCAAGGCACCCTGTATGGACGTAATACCGAATCCGGGGTTGTTAAAATCATTACCCGCCAGCCAGACAATGAATTTTGCGGTAAGATTTTCAGTGATATCGGTATGTATGACACCCATGACACGGTACCTCTCTATCGTCTGGGGGCCAGTCTCAATGTGCCTCTGGTCAACGAAAAACTGTTTGTGAGCCTGGCTGGACAAACCAAACAATCCGATGGATATACTGTTAATATTTATAATGATAACGATGAGGCGGGTAAGATTGACCATAAAAACGGTCAGATTACCTTGCGCTGGCTGCCCACTGAACATCTGGACATTACCCTGCTGGCCAATTTTGCTACAGTGGATGATGGCTATGGGCATTTGCGTTATTGGGATGGGCCTTCAGCCACAGAGCGCTATCATGTTAACTGGGATGGTGCCAATTCCTGGGAAGACAAAAACAATGGCCAGGCATTAAAAATAAAATATGAGGCTCCATCTTTTACCCTACTTGCCATTACCACTCGTAACGATTTTGAAACGGACTTTAAAAATGATGGAGAATTTGGTCCCTTCCCTTTTGGAGATCAGGTCTGGTTTTTTGATAATACCACCATCAGCCAGGAAATTCGGCTTTCTTCCATTAAAGACAGCGGCCCTTGGGAGTGGCTGGCAGGAGTATATGGTTTCACAGATGAAAATACTGCCCTTGGTGAATTTTTTGGCCAGAGCCGATATACCGAATTTGATTCCACGGGCTATGCCCTGTTTGGCCAGATGACCTATACCTTGTTTGATCGACTTCATCTGACAGCAGGTCTGCGTTATGACTATCTGGATGTTGATGGCGAGCAGCATAATAGAATGGTACCTGCTCCGTACAGCGCCACGATGGAACACAGAGAATGGCTGCCAAAAATCAGCGCAGCCTATGATATTACTCCAGATATCATGACCTATGCCAGCGTTTCCCGCGGGCTTCTGGCTGGCGGTTATAATTACCCCTTTGCCAATAATTCCAGCACCCTAACCTTTGCTCCAGAAAAAACCTGGAATTATGAAGCAGGTATTAAGACCCGTTTCTGGGACAATAAATGCACCTTCAATGCCGCCCTGTTTTATATTGATATTACTGATAAACAGGTAGAAGAATGGCTTGCCGGACCGGGAGCCAGAAGCGTCACCAATGCGGCAAGAGCACATTCTCAAGGGTTTGAAGTGGATATGGAACTGCGCCCTTGGCAGGGTGTTCGTATCTTTGGCGGATTTGGGTATTCCGAGGTTAAATTTGATGACTGGGTAAGTATGGATATGATGACCGGTCTTCCCTATGATTATGACGGGAACGAGCTGCCTTTTGCCCCGAAGTATACCTATAATCTGGGTCTTTCCTATACTCATCTTTCCGGCTTCTGGTGCCGGGTTGATCTGTTGGGTAACGGGGACTATTATACCAGTGCGAAAAACAAAGAAAAAGTTGATGGCCATAACCGGGTAAATCTAACCCTGGGATATAAGGGAGAGTCCTTTGATATTTCCCTGTGGGCAAAGAATGTCTTTGATGAAGAGTATGTCACCTCAAACTCTGCCTATATCGGAGGAAATCATATTACCGAAGATGCACCACCTCGGTCTCTTGGGCTTTCGATGACCTACTATTTTTGATAGGAAAGCTGAATATTGTCTATCAATTTTTCTTACAGGGAGAAAAAATGAGAAAATATAGAGTGATACCTTGGGTGGTTTTGTTATTTTTGGTTCCTGGCTCATTTGCCTTTGGTCACACCTTCTGGGTAAACGCCTTTGACTCAACTGCGCACCAACCCAGGCATGTCCTTGTTACCCTGGGATATGGCCATTCCTTTCCATTGGATGATCTGTTGAAGGATCTTACCCTGGAATCTTTTACTCTGTATGATCCAGAGCTGAAGGCAACCGCCTTGCCGTTACCCGTGGCCCAGCAGGCCGAGACCATAAAACTGGATAACGATCTGCAAATTATTTCCGGCGATCTTGCCGCCAGAAAAATTATTCTGGGCAAGGATTGCCCGTCCGGGGTATATCAGGTCAGTGCGGAAAGTAAAGATAACTACTGGACATTCTATATCGATGAAAAGGGACGGCAGCGCTGGGCAACCAAGCCGATGAACGAAGTAACAGGGGCAAAAAAAATCCTTCGTGGTATGCGCTATCATCCCTTTGCGGTCTCCTATTTCACCGTGGGAAAATGGCAGACACCGAAATCTCTGGGTCAGGAACTGGAAATTATCCCAATGACGGATCTCTCAAATGTACATGCCGGTGATCTTGTGAAATTCAAGGTCATGTTTATGGGTAAGGAACTGAGTACCGACCCGTCACTGAGCATTGAATATATTACCGCCAAAGTGATGCCTTTGGTGCTACAGAGAAATTTTCCCTGGCTTCCATTCTCTATAATGGCAAAGGTCAATTTCGCCTGCCCGCTGCCGGAAACTGGCTGGTCAATGTCTATACCCGTCAGAATGTTACCAAGGATAATGCTTTGAAACATCTGGCCGACAAGTGCACTACGGTACTTTATTCCAGCAGTATCACCTTTACAGTACAACCATAGTAAAATGAGACTGACCTGTGGGGAAAACGGTTCTTCTTCCCCACGGGTTATCTCATTATGAACTTTTCGGAGATCTTTATCTTTTGTCAGAAGAGATGAACAAATGTGTTGTTGTACATCTTTGTAAAAATGAGCAAAGATCTTGGCATATTGTATATGAGAATTGTTTATTCTTGTCTCCATGCTAGTGTCAGTATCATTTAGGCAAATTTCATTACAACAAAATATATTAGGTCTTTACTTGGTTCCTCTTGCTATCTCAGCAAAGAAACATTAGTCTACAATGGAATGGTTATGTCGCAGACTAAAAAAACAGAAATGTTGGCATAGCCCAAAGATATCCTTTAAGAAAGAGGAATATGACATGACAGAGAAAAAGATTTTAATGCTCGTTGGTGATTATGTTGAAGATTATGAAGTAATGGTGCCTTTTCAGGCCTTATTGATGCTTGGCTATCAGGTAGATGCAGTCTGCCCGGATAAAAAAGCCGGGGATTTTGTGCGCACCGCAATCCATGATTTCGAAGGTGACCAGACCTATAGTGAGAAAAGAGGCCATAATTTCACGTTGAATGCTGATTTTGAAGGACTCAAGACCGATGACTATCTTGGACTTGTTATTCCCGGAGGTCGAGCACCGGAATACCTGCGCCTTAATGAGAAGGTGCTTGCCGTGGTTAAAGCGTTTGCTGCTGCTGATAAACCGATTGCTGCTATTTGCCACGGGGCGCAGTTGCTCGCTGCCGCTGGTATTCTTCAAGGGCGGGAATGCTCTGCCTATCCGGCCTGCGCCCCGGAGATTGCTTCGTCGGGCGGCTCCTATGTTGCAGTGGATATGGATGCAGCCCATGCTCAAGGCAATCTGGTAACTGCACCCGCCTGGCCGGCACATCCTGCCTGGCTGGCTTCTTTTGTGCAAAAATTAGGGGCAAAGATAGAAATCTAAACCTCTTTGAAACCAAAGATAATTCTTTGGTTTCATCTGATCTCTTTTTCTTGGTTTGCCCGATATTATTGCGGGCAAACCAAATTCATGAAAATTTGATTTTTTATTAAAGTTTTTTTGAGGTTTAATACACCTGCCCCTCATCACCATCTATAGAGGGAGAATATGGTATTCTTCTCTCGTAGGATGATGTCCTTTAAGCACCACACCGCTTCTTCCATCTACAGAAAGAGTATCTCCAAAATCGACACGGTACCCATCTATCTCGCAATATTGGGCCGTCTCAAATACCTTCAATTCCCGAACCCCAACGACACAGGTCTTTTCAAGACGCACCGCAACAACCGAGGCATGAGAGGTCTGGCCACCACGTGCCGTAAGCAACGCATCGGCCATATCAATCACCTTAATATCCTCAGGCACCGTATCCTGACGAATTAGAATCAACTTGGCATCCGGCTCTGCTTCACGAATCTCTCTGATATTTTCCTCAGTAAAGACAGCACGACCTGAAAGAGCAGAGCCCGAGACTCCAACCCCCTGGCTGAGCGTAGAACGAACAAGCTCCGGGCGATCAATAAAGACATTGAGATGCTCTTTTTTCTTGATAGTAATCATATCGCGAGTCTGGAGGAGATATAAGTCCTCAGCTTCAGGACCCTCAAAGGTAAACTCAATTTCCTGGGGATTCCAACGCTTTTCATAAACCAATTCCCGTGAAATCTGGAGTAATTTGTCATACACCTTCGGGAAACGCCGCTCCAGACTCTCATCAACAGAACGGCCATCCAACTCGGCCTGTTCAACAGATATCGCACAGCTGGTCACCAGACCTGAAACAATGTCTTCTCCCTGATCACCGTAGGCATAATCACCCCAAAGAGCGACGCGACGCACCTTTCTATAAGGGTGGGCAGTAAAAACCACCCCAGAACCGGCAGAATCACTCCGGTTCCCAAAAACCATAGCCTGGACAATTACCGCAGTCCCCCAGGCATCGGAAAGATCCATAACCCTACGGTAATCTGCCGCTTTGTTATCTCGCCAGGAATCAAGAACAAGCTGTATCGCATTAACCAATTGCAGCCAAGGATCATCGGGAATCCCAAGCCCTCTCTGGCGCACCAGTTTCTGATAAGCCAATGCCAACTCTTTCATCTGCTCCGCAGAAAACTCTCTTTTCAGCTCCACCCTGTACGTTGCCTTCGCCTCATCCATCAATTCCTGAAAGTCTTCTCTCGCTATTCCAGAAATCATCGCCCAGGACTGTAAGAAACGCCGATAATTATCCCAGGCCACATAGACATCACCACCCTGGCGCACATATTCACTGATAATATCTTCATTCACCCCGACATTATGCACCGTGGCCATCATACCCGGCATCGAAATGGCACCACCACTACGCACCGAAACAAGCAGCGGGGTCTCGGCAGAACCATATATTTTTCCGGTACGAGCCTCTATTTCGGTTAAGGCCTCCCGAATACGCTGCATCAATTCTTCACGGGGCTGCGGGTAACCAAACACCACCTTCCGGCAACGAAAAACCTCAGTGGTCAAGGCAAAGGCCGGCGGCACCTGGATATTTTCAGCCATCAACGTCGCCAGATTAAAACCCTTATTCCCAAGATGAATAATATTATGACTGTAAGGATGAGGCTTATGAAGCAAAGAAAGAGCTTTTTCCTGATTATAGGTCATCAACAGATCAAGATGCTCCGCATCCAGTTTGTCTTTCTGGCTCTCCAGGGTCTGAAGAATACGAAGAATGAAATTATCAAGATGCTGTAGTCCGAAAGTAGCCGCAATCACCTCCCGTAAAAAGGTCTCGGAAAGACGCTGTACCGAAACCCCAATCTCCTGTTCATCGTAGAGCCCTTGGTACTTGGGAAGGAGATTTTCCCGTCCAATCTGAGGAATGATCCGCGACAAGTTATTCTGATGAATATTGGTATAAAAGGCATAGATACAGTCCTTCACACCTTCGGAAAGCCCTCGAAAGATATCAAGGTACTGGGTATAGGAAAAACG
>PDWJ01003947.1_pt1 | contig 18611 bp, 17 predicted proteins | sample 1430881 | NCBI WGS metagenome assembly PDWJ01 (sample SAMN01162460, study PRJNA174530) | Oral metagenome, whole genome shotgun sequencing project. | biome: Marine environment; feature: Marine mammal; material: Swab sample of the gingival sulcus; isolation source: swab sample of gingival sulcus...
TAGCGCTTTGTATTGCTCCAGGTCGTTATGATGGCCGGGGACATAGCGTCGGCCGGTCAGGGCGGCAATTTGTTGCTCAATTAGCCGTTGTTCATAATAACCGTCGCCAATGCGTTTGTGCAGATTGGTTTTGAGCGTAGGATTATCTTGCCATTTGGCCGGAGTGTAGGGCGGTGATAAGGTGATATTGGGTTGGCGCAAGGCAATATCAGTGGCGTCAAACTGACCTTTGTTGGGGTCTACTTGTTGGTCGATGCCTTGTTTGATTTTTGCCAGGCGTTGTTCAATATCGGTAAGCGCACCTTGAGGCGGAGGGGTTGGGGATGAGCCTGTGGCAGAAGAAGCGTTGGTTGAGCCCTGGTTATTGCCGCCACTATGTAAAAAGTTTGGATCGATGTGAATGAGGGAATTGGGATCAGTTGGATTAACTTTAAATAAATCATTATTTGGTAAAGTTATGGTTAAGTTGTTTAAAGTTTTGACTGAGGGCAATGAAGTATTTGTAGTAAAGTCAACTACTTTAGCCTGACTATTATCGGGATTTGTCGCAGACAAACCAGTATTGGCATTTTCCTGATAGCTAATAAGATTGTTGGTAAAAGGTTGCTTACCTTTATTAAATTCTCTCTCCAAAGGAAGTGAGTTACTTCTCCTTTTCCAATCCCAATATGGAAACTTGCGTTTATGCCCCCAAGAGTGACGTTTTTCACCTTTATGATGTTCATATAGATTAGATAAGGTGCTAATATTGGTAAGCACACTATTTTTATCTGAACCTAACCAGTTTCCTCCGATTAAAATTTGGCTTTCTTTATTAAGCAGTTTATCGCTATCAATGGTTAGATCTCCGCCTGCAATAATTTGCCCGGGTTGCGAGGTTATGAGCTTATCTTCGTAGCGTTGTACGGTATAATGTTCTTCATTCCAAACATCTTCATCTATGGTAGGTCTACCATCATTAAAAACGAATCTTCTTCTTGCATGATTCCCGGTACTTTCAAAGCGGCCATCTTTGCCGGTAACGCCTTCAGGGCCGCCCAAGTACCATTGCGCCCCTCCGATAGGCCGATATCTATGTTCCCATGTAGGACTGCCTACTTTGACTTTTTTGGCAATGTCTAAAAAATTGTTCAGATTGTCTATATGCTTAATGTTTAGTGACATATCTGTGGCTGACTCAATACGTCCCCCTTCATTGATGAGACTGTCTGCCTGATTTATGGCTTGATTGTTACTATCTAATTGTTTACCAATGTGTAAACTGCCAAAACTACCAAGCGTCGCACTGCTCCCGCCTAAGGTTAATTTTCCATTGACTACTCTATCTGCACCTCTGCCATGATTTCTTATGGTATTTGCTCCGATATCTAAACGCTCTCTGGCGACAATCATTGGTATTTGCCGTCTTCTTCCCCAAAGCCTGCTTCTTTCATAATTTGTTAAGCTGTCGGTTTCAATGGCGATATGATTGCCGTAGATTTTACCGGTGCCACGGTTGTCAACACTTTGGGTCAGGTTTAGTTTGGTCAGGCCATTGCTGTTGATTATGCCTTGGTTTAGCAGGGTTTGCCCGGTCACTTCCAAATCTTTACCGCTTAGGATTTGGGCATTTTTGTTGTTATTGACATGCTCGGCATGAACATTGGTTTGTTGTCTGGCACTAATGGTGGCATCGTTGGTTAGATTGCCGGTGGTGCGGATGGTTAGGGTTTTGCCCGCCAATATGTCTTTTTGTACCTGGAAGTCGCTATGCAGATCCAGGTTGAGCGTTTCTTTGGCATTGATGCGCCCGTCGCCGCTAAGCTGCTTGGCGTCAAGGTTTAAATGATTGGCCAATATTTCCCCGTCTTTATTCTCGATGGTTAACGTGTCCTGACCGGCAATGTTTAACTGTCCGGCACTGGTAATGCTGCCATTCTGATTATCCAGTTGGGAGGTGATGGTTAGCTTGTTTTGGCTTTGGCCGTAAATATGACCGCTGTTATTATTTAGGGTGCTGGCATCAATGCTTAGATGGTTGCTTTGTATTTTACCTTTCTCGTTATTGAGTGTTAAAGCATTGAGGTTTAGATTTTTTCCTGCAGCGATGAATCCTTGGCCATTATCGATAGCGTGGGTAGCTTTCAAGGTCATATTCTCCTGGCTTAGTAACTGACCCTGGCGATTATCGAGCTTTTGTTTGGCATGGATGTCCAAGGTTTTTTCTGTAGCCAGAATGCCTTGGTTGGTTAAGGTGTCGGTATCAATGTTGGCTGTGGTGGCGATGAATAATCCAGCGTTGTCGATTTGTTTGGTCTCGGCGTGATAATTATTCACGCTGATGTTGCCGCTAGTGTGATTTTGTACTTGGCTGCCCTGGGTGTTTAGATTTTGTAATTGGATAACGCCGGCATTGTCCAAACGGTTAGTGATGTTCAGATCAACATCGGCATTACTGGCAATAACGCCATTGGTCTGGTTATTAAGCGTCTGAGCGACAACAATTTGGTTGACGCCAGGGCCGGGGGTGCCACCTGGAGTGGTGTTTGGGCGGGTATTAGCCAGTGTGGCAGCCTGATTGACCAATGGTTTTTTGGTTTTGGCCAATATGGCTTTATCACCCTGGGTTAGGGTGTCAGCGGTTAGGGTCAGCGTTTGTTTGCCGGTGTGGAAAATAGCCCCTTGATTATCAAGCTGGTCGAGCTGCCAATTAAAATTGGTGGCATTGATTTTGGCTTTTTCTCCGCTTGTGGCATTGATATTGTGAAGCTGTTTGGCGTTAAGGGTGGAGGTGCCGGCAATGGCTATCAGATTGGTGTTGGTTAAGGTGTCTAAGGTCGCGTTTTGTTGGGCGCCGGTTAATATAACGCCATGATTGGCCAGGGTTTGGCCGTTGATATTAAAATCACCGCCGGTTTGCAATCTGCCAAGGTGCTGATTGGTGATGGTTTGAGCCTCAAGTTCGCCTCGACCATGAATGATTATCTCGCCGGCATTGTTAAATGTGTGGAGATTTTCCCATTTAGCCTCCCCCAGGGTTAACCGACCGGCATAGGCTGCCTGATCAGCATTGGTGGCGGTGAGTTTGTTGATATTGCTCTGGCTTTGTGCGTCCCAAAGCTGATTTTTACTGGTGATTTCTACGTTGTCGGCATTTAATTTACCGCTTTGTGAGAAGGTTTGACCATTGGCAATTAACTGATTGGCCCATAACTTTCCTTGGTTGGCAAAATTTGCCTGACTGATTAGATTGATGGCGGCGGCCTCTATGGTCTTCTCATTATGTAAGGTTTTGGCATGGATATGCCCGCGAGCGGCATGGTTATTAGGGTTGGCATTAGAATTAGCGTTACTTTGGGATGTGTTTGTACCGCCGGATGGGGGTTGGGCGCCAATATTGCCGCTATTGGTCAGATTATCCACCAGAATATCCAATCCTTGGGCGTTGGTTTGGTAAGTAATACCCTGGTTGGTGTAGGTATCATTCACATCTATCGCCAGGTGTTTGCCCAAGATAACGCCTTGACGGCTATTGTTAAGGGTATCGGTTGCAAGCGTTAGCTTGCCGGTACTGCCCAAAAATGCCTGGTTATCAAGATGAGTCGTGCTGATGCTGGTTTTATCCGCGCTGATTTGGCCATGATTGGTTAGGCTATCTTGTGCCTTTAAATCAATACTTTTGGCAAAAATATTGCCACTGTTTTCTAAGCGCTGGGTGGTGACGGGTAAATTGGTCAGGCTTGCAATTTCGCCACCTTGCTGGTTGGTGATTTGGGTAAATTGTAGCGGGGTGAATTGCAGTGCCTGTAGCGTACCGCTATTGCTTAAGTGTGCACCAGTTAAATTAGCAGTGCCGACTTGTAAACGACCGCTATTATCAAAGTTATTGCCGCTAAAGGTCAGATTATCTGCATTGAGTTGGCCACTATTGGCAAGCTGTCCGTTAATACTGAGTTTAATGGCAGAGTTTGAGGTAATGGTGCCGCTGTTGCTGAGGTGTTGTTTGAAATTAAGCGTTGCGGTGCCGTCTGAGTTCGGGGTGGCGGGGGTGGTATTGGTTTGCTTGCTGGCGGTATTATTTCCAGTAGTGTTAATGACGCCTTTATTAATACTGCCGCTATTGTCAAGCCCTGCGGTGTTTATATGCAAGCCCTGGTGGCCAAGGTTGCCAGTGGCCGGCATTGTTAATACCAACGCCTTTTTCGGTACTGATAATGCGGATAGAGCCGGCGTACATGCCGCCTAAAGTCGAGCTGTCGATGGCGTAGGCGGGTTTGTTGGTGGTGGTTGCGGCTGTCCGGGTGATGTGGTTTTGCCGGTCAAGCTGGTTAACGCCGGTGATAATGTCCAGTTTGCCATCAGCTTGATAGATCGGTCCATCGATGAGTGCATGGCGGCTTAAAATCGCGGTGTAGTCGGTGTCTCTGACGTCCATGCCTTTTTGGCCAACGCTGATTTGTCCTTGTTCTATGTTATAACCGTTTAGCTGTCCCTGATGGAAAACGGGGGTGCCAGTGGTTAATACCGCCTGGCCGGCATTAATAAAGCCAGCACCGCTAACACTGATACCGGCAGGGTTGGCAATGATGACATCGGCACGTTTGCCCGCCACTTCAATATAGCCATTGAGATTGCTCGGGTTGGTGCTGGCGACTTGATTGACGATGACGTTGGCTTCGCCACGGGCCATGTTCGGGTTGGCAGGTACCCAACCGGCAATATGGGTTTGAGAGGCGCGGTGGCTGTTATTGAGTACCGCACCAGGATGGTCAACATCAAACTGGCGATAGCGGTTCATCGATACGCCTTGATCATTTGGGGTCTGGATATCAACCTGGGCCGCGCCGGAAGCGGTTTGTAAGACGATGGGTTGTTCTGCCTGGCTGGCATTGCCATCGGCGATGATTTGAGCCCGGGCGGTGGTTAACAATAAGGCGCTGCCACTGAGAAGCATAAGGGCAAAGCGTAGAGCCTTAATGGTGAAGACGGTGATGTCCTTGCCGGCAGTGTTGCCTCTGGAGGTTTTACCAGAGGTGGTTGCTTTTTCACTGACCACGACCATTTGCCCTAAGGTTTTGCTGAAAATGACTTTATGGCATCTCTTGTTCATGATTGACTCCGGGTCGGAATTTCTTTGGATTGAAGGATTTGGTTTATAGGTAAAAGCGGATGTTGGGCTTTAAGCTGGTTAGGGGTAGCGGTTGCAATTAGCGAGCGCGCAATAGCATCAGGGAAAAGAGAATGTTTCATGATTTTGCTGATTTGCCGGTGGTGACCTGAAGGGGCAAACCAGTTAATAATCCATAATCGCTCGCCACTTAGCCATTGTCTGAAATCGCTCAAAAAATCTAGCTTACCTTGGCAATAAAGGCTTTCTGCTTCTGCTGAAAAATAAGCGTAAGTGCAATATCCAATAACTTCATTTGTACTAAAGAGTACAAATTGATGTGATTTTATTGCAGGTAAACTAATATGCATCATATCTTTTGTCGGATTTTCACGTCGAAACTTATCTTGATACCAAAGCCATGTGATAAGCCCTAATATCTTTGTTTCATCAAATGTTTGCTCGGGGAATAAATTTGGAGCAAGTATGTTTATTCCTTTGAACTGTTTCATGGCCAACGGTAGCTTAAAGTAAAACCTAAGGTGGGTTTGTCGGCGGCAAACTTATCAGGATGGTTCAACGGGAAACCAGCGAAGGCGTCATAAAACCAGGCGCCGTGGTAATCGAGACTTCCTTTGAGTCCTATGGCTGTACCGGTTAGGCTTTTTCCAATTAGATATTTAGCTGATGGGCCGCTAACATGACCGGTATCCAGGGCAAGGTAGGCTTGATGCCGAGGTTGGTAATGCCAGGCCAAATCATTGCGTAGATACCAGCCGCGTTCGGCGCTTAAGGTGGTTTCACCGTCAAAGCCGCGAACGCTGTTGCGGCCGCCGATGCTTAATCTGTCCAGAGAGGTTAGTCTGGTTTTGGGCCATTGTCCGTGAAAATGGCTTTGCCAGCTAAAATTTTGTGCGCCCAGATTAAAGGGCAGGGTGGCATTAATATCGGCGGTATAGATTTGCATGCGCTCGGTGCCTTCATCAAAATAAGCCTCGGGGGCTTTCATACTGTTAAAGGCGCCGGTACCGCGTTTATAACCAAGGTCGAGGTTAACGCTATTGTTACCTAAATAAAGCTGCTGGTTAATATGCGCCTGCCAACCGCCCATCCGCCGGCGTTGTACATCTATCTCGGTGTTATTGATATAGCTTTTGGCACCACGATACCACAAGCCGTAGCTTAATCTGGTTTTGGCTGTCTGATTGCGAAAGACAATGCGGTTGATATTAAAGGAAAACTGTTCGCTGTCGCCGCTATAGTTATAGTTTTGGGTTTGACCGGCGACCACTTGGTCGTAATTATATTGGCTGGCGTCGATATCAAAGCTCCAATAACCGACAGGAATGCTGTAATTGAGGCTTAGGTTGTGGCTGCCGCTTTTTTGTTTGCCATGTCTGTCGCTAAGCTCTACCCCCGGTTTTAAGGTATGAGAATAGCTGGCATAAAAAATATCGTTCAAGGTTAGAGGGTTCTCCCAGGTAACGCCCAGGGTACCTAAATAGCGGCCAACATTTTTACTGCCGCTGTCGTCAATCGTTATGCTAAAAGAATAAGGTGGCTTTATTTTGTTCTGGCTGACGATAATATCACTGGTCTGAGGGTCTTCCCCGGGTAAAATATCCATTTGGGTTTGTGAGCTGGACAGGCGGCGCATATTGTCTAGGCCTTGTTCCAAATCACGCAGGTTGAGTGCCTCTCCCGAGGATGTCGGAAAAGCGGCTGCTAGGCCAAGGCGTGAGCCGGTGGCGCCTTCCTGATAGGCGATTTTGCCGATTTTACCTTCAACAAGAGCAAATTTAAGTTGCTGATTGCTTAAGTTTTGCTCGGGAATCAAAACCCTTGCCGTCACATGACCGGCATCTATCATGCGGTTTTGTGCCTGATTGGCTAAGGTTTGAATGCGTGAGATGTTCAGGCATGGCGCCTCTTCACCATTGAACATAAATACCCCATTTTCCGTGTGCTGAAACCCTGCCTCGGCTAATACCGAACCCATATAACGATTCAAGGTTTTAGATTGCGCGGACTGTTCCAGGATAATTTTATGAATGATAAAACAACGACCGCTGTCTTCACTGGTGGCGGCTGGTTTGTCGGTGGGAAAATCCAGACTGGCCGGTTTTGGGGTCGGGGTAATTTGCGAGCGGATGAAATTTTGTTGCTGTTCTGATTGTTGTATCAGCTGCGCCAAAGGAGTTAATTCCTGTGACCAGGAAGTGATTGAGAGCAGGGTAAATGCTACCCAGAGCACTAAACGAAGATATGGTAAATGCATAATGATTAGTTAATGGAATTTAACCAATCATACTATTAGATAAATGATATAGCAATAATTTTAAAACATAAATTTATGAGTGGTTAATTTGTGCCTGGAGATAAAATATAGTCAACCAGAGCAGGAAAATCATCAAATGTTGCCGCAGGACGATAGTCCCGAATATCTTGTCCGTAGTTGTAACCGTAAGAGAGACCTAAGGTGTCGATTTGGGCATTGTGTCCTGCGAGGATGTCGTTTTTAGAGTCGCCAATCATATATGCTTGCTGTGGTGCGATATTAAGTGTTTGGCAAATATGTAGCAGGGGTGTGGGATCGGGTTTTTTAACCGGTAAGCTGTCTCCGCCTAAAGTTAAGGTAAATAATCTCTCCCAGGCAAAGGATTTAAGGATGGCTGGTAAAAATCGGCTGGGCTTGTTGGTGACTAAAGTTAGTATAAAACCATTTGCATGTAGCTGTTGTAAACCTTGATCGACGCCTTGATAGGGTTGTGTTTTTTGGTATTGGGTTTGGGTGTAGGCCTGGAGAAATAGCGTTTCGGCATGGTTAAGATCAGTTTGGGTTAATTGGTTTATGCTGTTTGGGGTGTCTAGGTTGATATCCCCGACAAGCGCTCGCTGGATTAGTACTTGTGCACCGTTACCAACCCAATGGCGTATGGTTTCAAGAGGATAATTCTTTTTGCCGAGGGCGGTCAGCATGGTGTTGATGGCATCTGCTAAATCAGGGACGCTATCGATGAGGGTGCCGTCTAAATCGAAAATCAATAGGCGTTTATTTGATGATGACATGGGTTTTCTCAATATTATGGTTTGTCGCTAGCGTTTTATGAGCCAAACTAGCGGAAAGATGGAAAATAGTAACATGGGTAATATGGCGCCAAAAAATGGTGGCCAGCCGAATAGTAACGCAAAATTAGCCACTATGCCTGCAGCAACGTAATAGCTTACCCCCAGTAAGATGCCAATAACCAGGCGTGTGCCTTGCTGGGTACTGCGTGTTTGATTGAATACAAACGGGAGTGCTAACAAGAGCATGGTGGTGGTGGATAATGGCTGTAATATTTTTTGCCATAAGTTTAGACTTTCCTGACGATGATCTAGTTGGTTAGCATCAAGAAACTTAATAAGGGTAAGTAGTTGGACAATAGTATTTGTGTTTTTGGTACTGGCAAGGAAGTGTAATGTTTTTGGGGTGACATGATTATCCCAATGGCTTGGCGGGTTGAGGCGACTGATTTTTTCAGGGTCAATTAAAATACGCTGGGTATTTTCCAGATGCCATTTGTCTGTTTGAAAGGTAGCGCGTTCGCTGGTTGTAATGGTGATGATATTATTTTCCGGGTTAAAAAAGCGTAGGTTGGCGATGCTGCCGTCGGGGTTAATTGTGCCGATATGGACGATGCCTTCGTTATCTTTTAGCCAAATTCCCTGAGCGTATTTAACCGAGCTGGCTCGTCCAAGCGCCTGATTATAGAGTAAGTCGCTTCTGGCCTGCCATTTTGGGGCGATGGTTTCACCGACTAAAATCATCAGGCAGCCTAGGCCAAATGCCCAAGCCAGCCCAATACGGGTGGCTCGTAACGGTGAACAGCCGCTAACCTGGGCGACGGTTAATTCATTTTGAGATGAGAGCTGTCCTAGCCCCATCATAGCACCAACCAATACGGCGGCAGGCATAAATAATAATGCATTATGCGGGAGTTTTAAGAATAAAACCAGGAACATTATGGAAATAGAATAGTTGCCTCGACCGAGGTCGTCTAATTTTGAAGCCGATTGGATAAGAAAATCGATACCTAAGAGAAAAATCAAGGTAATCAATGTGGTAAAGGCGATGGTTCTTAAAACATAACGGTCGAAAATGGTCATAAGCGTTTTATCCGTTCATGTTGCCACCACATTATGGTGATTAATACTAATACTGCCATATGAATACTATAGCTACCCGGATAAATGGCAATGGTTTCTTTTTTGATCATGGTCACAAAGGTATCTAGCAAATTAATATAAAGCGCAAATAATAGAAAGATCGGTAAAATTTTCTGGTAGCGGCCTTGGCGTGGTTTGATTTGTGTAAGCAAAGGTAATGAAAGGGTAAATATACATAAGGCTAAAATAGGGTTCAGTCGTGTTTGCCATTCAGCCTGATGGGTAATACTATCATTGAGTTCAAGAGTGGGGATGGTGCGCAGGCGATTACTATTGACAACCTTGGCGCTTGGCATGCGTAAAATACCTTCTTTGAAATCTTCAATACTAATTTGACTGGCGGCAAAACCATCTGTCCAGCTAAAGCGTTGACCATCTTGGAGATGGAGAAAGCGGTGATGGGTTTTTTCCTGAATGTTTCCTGTTTGTGAAGTGATGATGCTGTGTTGTTGTCCTTGATCGATACTGACAAAAAAATCCGCCAGGAGGCCATTTTTAATGGCGCTGGTATAGGCAATGATACCGGTGTCAATCTGCTGGAATGTGTTGGGGGTAAGAAGGGTTAATCCTGCTTCTTGTTGAGCTTGTTGTAAAACATGTTCTTGTCGTTGGTAAATGCCGGGCAAGATATTAAGGGTTAATGCGGCTAAGGTTAGTGCGATGGGAGAGGCGATCCATATCAGAGCTTTCAGGAGATGTGTTTGTCCAATGCCGGCAGCGAGCATGGCGCTGATTTCATGATCACGATAAAGCCTGCCGAAGGTTAAGGCGCTAGCAAGAACAAAAGCCAGCGGCATCAAAACGACTAAAAAACGTATACTCTGTAAGTAAATAAGCTGCCAAACTGCATGCAGGGTTACCTCTCCCGAAGCAGCAGCACTTAATAAATTGGCCAAGCGAAAACTTAAGATAATAGCCAATAAAATAAAACAAGTGGCAAAGAACACCGCAAGAAGTTCACGGATAATATAGCGATATAAAGTAGGAATAAATCTCATCTAGGCGGTGCGGATGGTTAAGTAAATGTGGTATTCTAAACTTTTTTTATCGCAAGTGGATTGCAATCTTTCAAACTATAGGTAATCGCAATCATAAAGTTTTAGGAGAAATAAATGAACTTAACGGTTAAATCAGGCAAATTATCAGCTATAACTGCCGATGTTTTGGTTTTGCGGGTTGGAGAAAAAGGTGTATTTTCTCAGTCTCTTAAAGAGATAGATACGTTAACTAAAGGTTATTTCAGAGCCCAAAAGCGCAATCGTAATTTACCGCAGAAATCTGGTGAAACAGTAATATTTTATGATGTTGCGGGACTTAAAGCTAAAAGAGTGATGGTGGTGTGTACTGATTTAAGTACCAAATCACTTCAACGGGCGATAAAGAGGGTAACGCAAGCGGTGAAAAAACATGGCTGGTCATCCGCTGTTTTAGCTTTGGTTGATAATGATGAAGCCGGTATTGACCTTGAGAGTGCTTATCAAATGGCGTTTCAGCAGATTTATGACGATAGTTATGTATTTGCGGATTTTAAAACCAAAGCGTCTGAAGGCGGTTCGCTTGAAGATGTCAGTTGGGTGATGTTTGCTGAAAATAAATCGCTTGATTTTGGCAAAAATGCACTAAAAAGAGCGCAAGCCTGGGCAAAAGGAACCTATTTAACCCGTCGTTTAGGAGATTTACCTCCCAATGTGTGTCAGCCCGCCTATTTGGGCAAAACGGCAAAATCCTTAGCGAAACAATATCCAGAACTAATTATTAATGTTCTTAAACGCAAAGATATTAAGGCCTTGGGTATGGGGGCCTTGTTAGGGGTAGCGCAAGGTAGTGCCCAACACCCGAGATTTATTACCATGGAGTATAAACCAGCTAACGCAAGAAATAAGAAACCGGTTGTGCTGGTTGGAAAAGGGGTAACCTTTGATAGTGGCGGTATTTCAATAAAGCCAGGTGCAGCGATGGATGAAATGAAGTTTGATATGTGTGGTGCTGCTACGGTATTTGGGGTAATTAATGCCATTTGCTACGAAAAACTTGATGTTTATGTGGTTGGAATTGTTGCCGCAGTTGAAAATATGCCCGGTGGCAATGCCACTCGACCAGGGGATATTTTAACCAGTATGTCTGGCAAAACCATTGAAGTCTTAAATACCGATGCTGAGGGACGCCTGATTTTGTGCGATGCGCTGACCTATGCAGAACGTTATGAACCACAAGCGGTTATTGATATGGCAACATTAACAGGTGCATGTGTGGTTGCCTTAGGTAGCCATCGTGCCGGACTATTGGGTAATGATAAGCGCTTGATCGATGCTTTGTTTGTAGCAGGTGAAGCGGCCAATGATCCCGTTTGGCCATTACCGCTAGACCAGGAGTATAAAGATTTGCTCAAGAGTCCGTTTGCAGACTTGCCTAATATATCCAGTAAGCGTGAAGCTGGCACGATCGTCGCCGCTGCATTTTTAGCAGAGTTTGCAGAAAAATACTCATGGGCGCATTTGGATATTGCGGGTGTTGCCTGGCGAAATGGTCAGGATAAAGGTGGTAGTGGCCGTCCGGTGGGATTGCTGTTAACTTATTTGCGTCATTTGGCTAATGCTTGATGCTCAAATACAGCAGCTGCTAGTACAAGGGCTACAAGCACTACCTTATAAGGTGAGAGAGACTCAAATACAGGCATTTTGCCGCTATTTGGTGTTACTTAACCGCTGGAATAATACACACAACCTGACCTCGGTGCGTAAGCCTGAAAAGCAAGTGATATTGCACGTGTTAGATTGTTTGACGCTTGTGCCCTTTTTATCAAAACAGGCAAAATCGTTGGCCGACATTGGTAGTGGTGCAGGATTGCCGGCATTGATGGTGGCAATAATGTGCCCTGATTTAGCAGTATTTGCGGTAGAGTCACATGGTAAAAAAGCAGCTTTTATTAGATATACGGCTATTGAACTCGGGTTAGATAATGTTGAAGTGGTGCATCAGCGAGTGGAGTCTTGGCAACCAGTAAATCCTGTCGATATTATTACCAGCAGGGCTATGTCCAGTGGGCATGATTTGTTACGTCTCACTGAGCACATCAGTCACTCTCAAAGTGTTTGGTTGTTGATGAAAGCCAAAGTAGCCGAGCAAATAGTTTTGCCGGGATTTTCTGCTGGAGAAATTATACAAGTTTCGGTACCATTTTTAGAGGCGCCACGCCATATTTTAAAAGTGCGTAGAGAAGAGGAAAAACCATGACGCAAATTTTGGCAGTCACCAATCAAAAAGGTGGGGTTGGTAAAACAACCACCGCAGTTAGTGTGGCAGCAGCACTGGCTGAGCAAGGCGAGGAAGTATTATTGATCGATATGGATCCTCAGTCTAATGCAACCGTAGGCTGCGGGATTGATCGGCGTGAAGTTGTTTCTATCGTATAGACGTGATGCTTGGGCAGAAGACGGCAGAAGAGGTTTGTATATATTGTGAAGAGGCCGGACTGTGGCTGTTACCTGCCAATGATGATCTCACCGCAGCCCATGAGTTAATGCAGCACGACCCACTCAAACATGGTTTACTCAAGAAAGAGATTTTGGCATGGGTGAGTCGTTTTGATTGGGTCATGATTGATTGCCCGCCAACCTTGAATCTGTTGACAGTCAATGCTTTGGTGATGGCAAATTATGTGTTAGTGCCTATTCAATGTGAATATTTCGCTTTAGAAGGGGTGAGTGCTTTACTTGATACTGTTGGACAAATTCGCCACACTGTTAATCCGGATCTGCGTATTGCCGGATTTATTCGCACAATGTTTGATCAGCGTTCACGGTTAACACGAGAAGTGTCAGATAATTTATTTACTCACCTTAAAGGTTTGGTTTTTGAATCAGTTGTGCCGAGAAATGTGCGCTTGGCCGAAGCGCCTAGTTATGGTTTACCCATTACTAAATATGATAGCAATTCACGTGGTGCGATTGCTTATCGCAATATCACAGAAGAGTTGATGATTCGACTAGGGCAACAGAAATAGGAGGATGTTTTAGTGGCAGTAACAAAAAAAGGTGGCCTGGGTCGTAGTTTGGATGCCTTGATTGGTGATGTGGGGCAAGGAGTGCTTGACCAGCCAGAATTTGAAACGCTTAAGCAAATTGACGTCGCCAAAATCCAGCCTGGAAGGTATCAACCGCGTAAAAACTTTCATGATGAAGGTTTAAAAGAATTGGCATTGTCTATTGCAGAACATGGTATTTTGCAACCACTGGTGGTTCGTCCGATTGCAGGTGAACGCTATGAAATTATTGCGGGTGAGCGGCGCTTTAGGGCCGGCCAGCAAGCTGGTTTGTCTCAGGTTCCGTGTGTGGTAAAAAATTATGACGATAAACAAGCTTTGGCGGTTGCCTTAATTGAAAACTTACAACGCAGCGATCTAAATGCACTTGAAGTTGCCGAAGGTTTAAGCCGTTTGGTGGATGAATTTGAGTTAACTCATGAGCGTGCAGCGCAACTGGTTGGTCGTTCGCGTTCGTCAGTTACCAATACCTTGCGTTTATTGGAGCTTTCTGAGCCGGTAAAAGAGGCCCTTGGCGATGGGCTGATAGAAATGGGGCATGCGCGAGCATTATTGGCCTTAACACCTTACGATCAAGAACTGATGCTAAAAGAGGTTTTGAAAAAATACTATACCGTGCGCCAGACAGAAGTAAAAGTTAAACAATGGCTTAATCCCAGTGCCGTAGAGAAAGAAGGTATTGGTGAGTCTGATCAGCAATGGAAAGATATCGAGAGGGCGCTGGCAAAGCAAATTGGGGCAAGTGTATCGATTATTCATAAAAAGAAAGGGCATGGAAAAATAGTATTTAAATATCATGACATTAAACATTTAGAAGCTATTTTGACGAAAATCGGTTATCAATAAAATATAAAACTTTATAAAAAAAAGCAGCCGAGTCTTGACCAGAGTTAATTCTGCTTCTATAATCTCACATTAATTAAATAAATGATAAGAAGTATTTTATCTAAACTGCTTAAAATTCAATGCGTTATAGCTATTGGATTGATTATGGCAGCGGCAATCTTAACCTCTTGGCAATTTGCTATTTCAGTGGTTGGTGGTGCGGGGATTGCTATATTTGCGACAATAGCAAGCTTAGTATTGTTTAGGCGGATGCCGACAGTATTAGCAAGTAAAAAATTTTATAGGCTGATTTGGATTAATGAAGGATTAAAGTGGATAGTAGTAATTTCGGTTAGTATTTTGCTACTGCCGTATGTTGAGCCGCTGGGGATGCTGATTGGTTTTATGATCACCTATAGCGGCTATTTTTGGTTAATGTACACAGGTAGAGGATCTTAATGGCAGCAGGACATGGTGGTGGCGCAAGCCCTAGCGCTGAGTTTATCCAACATCACATGACTAACCTTGTGGTTGGTGATGGCTTTTGGTCTCTTCATATCGATACCTTATTTTTTTCCATATTGTTAGGAGCAATTTTTTGCTGGGGTTTTTACTCGGTAGGAAAAAAAGCAACAACAGGTGTGCCGGGAAAACTTCAAAATATTTTGGAAATGATATTTGACTTTGTCGATGGCTCGGTCAAAGATTTTTTTGGCGAATCGCGGCGTGATATTGGTTCTTTGGCACTTACCATCTTTGTATGGGTGTTGTTGTGGAATGCTATGGATTTACTGCCGGTAGATCTGTTTTCTAGCATGGTGGCCTTGGTCGGGGTGCCGTATTTGAAAATCGTTCCGTCTACCGACCCGAATGCGACTTTTGCCTTGTCAATTACGGTGGTTTGTTTAACACATGTCTTTGCCTTTAGAAAAGCACATAGTACGCGAAAGTTTTTGCGCAATTTAGGCAGTCATCCTTTTGAGGCAAAAAAACCCGTTCTTGTTGTATTATTATTTCCAGTGAATGTGGCCCTGCATATTGTTGAAGACATGGCCAAGGTTATTTCTCTTTCTTTACGTCTGTTTGGGAATATGTTTGCCGGCGAGTTGGTATTCGTGTTAATTGCCTTACTACCGTTTATCGTGCAGTTTGTCCCTGGTAGTGTGTGGGCGATTTTTCATATTTTGATTGTGACGTTACAAGCTTATTTATTTATGATTTTGACTATTGTTTATTTGTCGATAGCTGAATCACACTGATTCCATTATGTTATTTATTTTTAGGAGGTTTTAAATGGAAAATTTGGAAATGGCAACTATCATTGCTGGTCTGCAGGGAATTTCTGTTATTGCGGTAACAATTATTCTTTGTGTGGCTGCGGTTACTACAGGTTTTGGCTTTGCCATACTTGGAGGCAAATATATTGAAAGCAGTGCCCGGCAACCAGAAATGATGAACCCTTTACAAGGAAAATTTTTCATTATTGCAGGTTTACTAGATGCTGTATCGATGATTGCGGTGGTTATTGCATTAATTATCGTCTTTGGTAATCCATTCCTTAGTGCGGTTACATCATCAATTTAATTTTGTCTGGTTTTATGATTTAAAGAGGTGCCTGAAAAATGAATATTGGTTTTACCCTGATCGGTCAGGTAGGTACGTTTTTGGTGTTTTGGTGGGTTACTTATACGTATCTTTGGCCTTTATTTACTAAAGTTGCTGAAGAGCGCCGGCAAAAGATTGCGGATGGACTAAGTATGGCAGATCAGGCTAAACACAGCATTTTCACTGCCCAAGAACAATCAAGAGAAATGGTTGATGAGGCTAAGGAAAAAGCTAGTGATATTGTGGTTCAGGCACAAAAACAGGCAGATCAAGTTATTGCTGATGCGCGTTCTGAGGCACAGCAAACTGGACAACGTGAGTTGGAACATGCCCGCAATGAAATAGAACAGGAAAAGCGCAAAGCACGTGAAGAATTGCGCACTCAGTTGGCTGATTTAGTGATTAAAGGTGCCGAGCAAGTGATTGGTCGCGAAGTGAAAGCGGAAGATCATGCGCGGTTAATTAAAGAACTTAGCGAGAAGTTATAAGCTTATGTCAAATTTAAAAACTATCGCTAGACCTTATGCTAAAGCAGTTTTTAGTCAGGCTGATAGTAAAGTACTTCAAAAAAGTTGGTGGCAGTTTCTGCAATTAACAGCTAAAGTCGCAGAAGATCCTAAAATGCAATCTTATCTTGGTTTGCCAGGATTTGTTGATGAATTAATTTCGTGGATTGATCAGTGGCTTAAAGATGAACGCAAAAAGGGGCTTACTCGAGAAGAGAAAAATTTCCTGACATTATTGGCAGAGAATGATCGGCTGATGATTCTTCCGGAAATCGCTTCTTTTTATGAAAACCTTATGTATGAACAGCAAGATGTATGTGTCGTTAAGGTGCGTAGTGCGCAGAAAATGAGAGCTAAAGATAAGCAAACATTAAAAGAAACGCTTACCAAAACCATTGGTCGAAAAGTACAACTTGCTGTCAGTGAAGATGCTGATCTTATTGCCGGCGTGATTATAGAATACGATGGGAAAGTGATTGATCAAACACTCAAGGGTAGAATCAGTCGTTTAGCCCGTTCACTTGATTAATAGAGGAAAAAACATGCAATTGAATCCTTCTGAAATCAGTGGTTTTATTAAAAATAAAATTGCCGATTATGAAAGTAAAGTTGAAAGTAAAGCCGAAGGCACTATTATTAGTTTGTCCGATGGCATTGCTCAAATCCAAGGCTTAGGTCAAGTGATGCTTGGGGAGATGCTTGAGTTTCCCGGCGGGGTGTTTGGCTTGGCCTTAAACTTAGAACGCGATAGCATTGGCGCGGTTATTTTAGGTGAGTATGATCACTTAAGAGAAAGTGATAAGGTTACTTGTACCGGTAAAATTCTTGAAGTACCAGTTGGCCCTGAGCTGTTAGGTCGTGTTGTCAATTCTTTAGGTGCGCCTATTGATGGTAAAGGTGATATCAAGACTTCTCAAACCTCCCCGATTGAAAAAATTGCTCCTGGTGTTATTGAGCGTCAATCTGTTGACCAACCATTACAGACAGGACTGAAGTCTATTGATTCTATGGTGCCGATTGGTCGCGGACAACGTGAGTTGATTATAGGTGACCGTCAAACCGGTAAAACAGCGATAGCTGTTGATACCATCATTAATCAAAAAAATAGCGGCGTAAAATGTATTTATGTAGCGATCGGTCAAAAAGCTTCTTCGATAGCGGCAGTTGTGCGTAAATTAGAAGAGCACGATGCGTTAAAGCATACTATTATCGTTGCGGCGGCAGCTTCTGACTCTGCGGCAATGCAGTATATTGCTGCTTATGCTGGTTGTGCGATGGGAGAATATTTCCGTGATCGTGGCGAAGATGCCCTGATTGTTTATGATGATTTAACTAAGCAAGCTTGGGCTTATCGTCAAGTGTCTTTGCTTTTGCGTCGTCCTCCTGGTCGCGAAGCTTATCCCGGAGATGTTTTCTATTTGCATTCACGCTTATTGGAACGTGCTTCACGGATTAATGCTGATGAAGTTGAGCGTTTAACTAAGGGAAAAGTTAAAGGTAAAACGGGCTCATTGACTGCTTTACCGATTATTGAAACTCAAGCGGGTGACGTATCTGCTTTCGTTCCAACCAACGTTATTTCTATTACCGACGGTCAGATTTTCTTAGAAACGGATTTGTTTAATTCCGGTATTCGTCCGGCAATTAACGCTGGTTTATCAGTTTCCCGGGTTGGTGGTGCCGCTCAAACTAAGATCATCAAGAAACTTGGTGGCGGTGTACGTTTGGCATTGGCACAGTTCCGTGAACTGGCGGCTTTTTCTCAGTTTGCTTCTGATCTTGATGATGCTACCCGTAAACAGTTAGAGCGCGGTCAGCGGATGATGGAGTTGATGAAGCAACGTCAGTTCTCACCAATGAATATTGCCGATATGGCGGTAACACTTTATGCTGCTGATAAAGGCTATTTAGATGATGTGGAAATAGAAAAGATTTCTGACTTCGAGCGCTCACTGATTGCCTACATGAATAGTGAATATCAAGAGCTTATGCAAAAAATTAGTGAAAAGGGAGACTATAATGATGAGATTCAAGAAGAATTAAAATCAGCACTAGACTCTTTTAAAGAAAAAGGTTCTTGGTAAGCTAAGGAGACGAAATGTCTAACGCGAAAGATATACGCGGCCAGATTAAGAGTATTAAAAATACGCAGAAAATCACAAAGGCCATGGAGACCGTCGCGGCTTCGAAAATGCGTCGAGCTCAAGATAATATGCGCCAAGGCAAACCTTATGCTGAAAATATTTTGCGTGTTATTGGGCACCTTGCATTGGCGACTTTGGCCAATGATGGAAAAGGGCATCCATTTCTTGTCGAGCGGGAGCAGATAAATAAAATT
>PDWJ01002638.1_pt1 | contig 18606 bp, 12 predicted proteins | sample 1430881 | NCBI WGS metagenome assembly PDWJ01 (sample SAMN01162460, study PRJNA174530) | Oral metagenome, whole genome shotgun sequencing project. | biome: Marine environment; feature: Marine mammal; material: Swab sample of the gingival sulcus; isolation source: swab sample of gingival sulcus...
TGGAGTTTTGGCCGTACAGCGCCTGCTAATTTGCCATGCCAGGCTCCTCGCACTTCGAGCGAGTCAGCCACCCTGAAAGCCAAAATATTTTCATGATAATAAAGATGGGATACCTCATTTTGGTTAATAATCAACGTAATTCGATAAATACCGCTATTGAGTAAATTTCCGGGAACATGGCAAGCGCTGTAAAAAAGTCCCATAGGAAACGGACGCCTGTACCATTGAGTTCCCTTAACGGTACTGGTCCCAAAAGCAAGAATACCTTGTTCAGTAAAAAAATGCAGAGTAACATCAATATAAGTGTCCGGAATAAAATTCCAGAATTCAATTTCTACTACGACAGGAGTTTGCATCGTAATAGGCTCATCTGCTCCTCCCTGTTCAGAGTGCACACTCACTCGATGCACACGAACCTTGTTATTACCCGGAGCGGTGTCTGGACGGTCCCACACCTGCTCAGAGGCATTGGAGAAGGAATGATCCAAATACTCAGAGACAACGTAATGTGACTCCCCTTGCTTCAGAAGTGTTCCATCCTGTAACCAAAGACTCCGTTCACAAAGTTTTTGCACCGCTACCATATTATGACTGATAAACAATACAGTCTGGCCTTCTTTGGCCACATCTTCCATTTTTCCCAGACACTTTTTTTGAAACTCGGCATCGCCAACGGCCAATACCTCATCAACCAACAAAATTTCCGGATTTAAATGGGCGGCCACGGCAAAAGCTAATCGTACATACATGCCGCTGGAATAACGTTTGACCGGTGTGTCCAAAAATTTTTCAATACCGGAAAAATCTACAATTTCGTCGAATTGTGCATCGATTTCGGCGCGTTTCATACCGAGAATCGTGCCGTTCAGGTAAATATTTTCCCGGCCTGTCAGCTCCGGATGAAAACCTGTCCCAACTTCCAGCAGCGATCCTATGCGGCCATACACTTTTGCAACTCCTTCAGTTGGTTCTGTAATACGTGAAAGAATTTTGAGCAGAGTGCTTTTACCAGCGCCGTTACGACCGATAATGCCGAGTACCTCGCCGTGTTTCACTTCAAAGGACACATCCTTCAGCGCCCAGAGGATTTCATCCGGCGAGGGCTCCCGGAATCTGGATCGGAGATAGTAAAAGGGCGACGCGAGAAATGATCGGACCGCTTCGCGCAAATTTTCAGGGCGTTTGTCTGCCTGGCCGATACGGTAGCATTTGCCCAGATGTTCAACTGAGATAGCGATATGTCCCATAATCAGATCGTCTCTAACTCCTCTTCTTCAAACACGTCGCAGAGCTTAATATTGAGACCGCCGATAATGCCAATCTTTACCGTGTCCTTACGAGTATAAATATTGTCTGATTGATATTTTCCCTCCTCGTCCAATTTGAAGATTTCCAGCACGGATTCTCCTGGATAGACCACCCAGTATTCCTTCACCCCGGATTCTTCATAGAGTGTGAATTTATCTTTCAAATCTTCCGCGGCTGTCGAGGGAGAGAGAATCTCAACAATTAGATCTGGCACACCGATACAGCCTCGTCGCTCGAGTTTTGTGCGATCGCGAACCACCACGATATCAGGTTAAGCCACCGTATAAATTTCTTCATCATTTTGCTGATTGTTTGTCTTGGGCAACCGTACATCAAACGACGCATGAAAGACGGTACACGGTTTTTTGTACAGATAATTGCTGAAAGGTCTCAGCAAATTCAATGTCTCGTATCATGACAGGTCCGCTAGGGTCATTCTCTCACATTACCGGAAAATCTCTCTATACGTTCACCGCACATGTACTATTTGTCTTGTTCATCGGTCAAGAAAAAAGTGATGTACATGCTGCAAAATGGCATCATGGCTGGAAATTTCCCTCGTCATCACGTTACAACTCGACCTTATCAAGTATATGAATGTACGAGAATGCCAAGTTTCTCAGCCACCGCTTTGGCCTGTTGATCCACCATCGGGGAAATCACCAGCCGCTTTGCGGCTTTTCGCTGATGACGTTTTTCGTAAAATTGGGCTTTGCGCGAAAAAGTGTACATCTCGTCGGACCGAGCCATAAATATTTCTTCCTGACAAGGTCTTGTATGTACGCCTCACGCTCTAAATTGATCACGTTGATGAACGACGCTGCCGGATGAACGCCGGCAGTTTGCGTTGCAATGGACTCACTGCCGCTTCGCTGGCTGGACAGGATTTTGGGATTATTCAACAGCTCCCACGCCCATTCTCTCGCCCCCATGTTGTGAAGAGTTATGCAGTTTTTTCTAAAAAATCTTTGTATGCGACCTTTAAGCCGTCCTCCAATTCTGTGCGATGCCGCCAGCCTAAACGATGCAGCCTGGACACGTCCAGCAGCTTGCGCGGGGTCCCGTCCGGCTTTGTGTCATCGAAACGCAGCTTTCCCTGGTAATCGACTGTTTTCTTGATGAGTTCGGCCAGCTCTTTAATCGTCACTTCCACACCGGTTCCGATGTTGATAATTTCGTTGGCAGAATAATGTTGCATGACGAAGACACAGGCATCACCGAGATCATCGGCAAATAAAAATTCTCGTTTTGGCGAACCTGTTCCCCAGACCACGACTTCAGGAGCATTCGTGACCTTTGCTTCGTGGAAGCGTCGGAGCAGACCAGGAATCACATGAGAGTTCTCTGGATGATAGTTATCGTTTATGCCGTACAGATTGGTGGGCATCACGGAAATAAAGTTGGTGCCGTATTGGCGATTATAGCTTGTGCACATCGTAATTCCGGCAATTTTCGCCACCGCATACGGTTCGTTGGTTGGCTCCAGCTTGCCGTTCAGCAGTTCATCTTCATGCATCGGTTGCTGTGCGAATTTCGGATAAATACACGACGATCCAAGAAACATAAGCTTTTTCACACCAAACTCATACGAGGCGTGAATCACGTTATTCTGAATTTCCAGGTTCGAAAAAATAAAATCTGCCGGATACGTATTGTTTGCCAGAATTCCGCCGACTTTGGCAGCCGCCAAAAACACATAGTCCGGCTTTTCGATTTTAAAGTAGGTTTCTACTTCAGCCTGAACCGTATAATCGATTTCTGCATGAGACAACCCTACAATAGCCTCATATCCATTTTTACGTAACGCCCGTTCTATCGCAGAGCCGACCAGGCCAAATCGGCCGGCAATAAATATTTTTGCGGTTTTTTCCATTATATAGAACCACAAAACACACAAAACACACGAGAAAAGCAGCAAAGCACTCATTTCCCCAGCTTGGAAGAGATATTCACGGCTATGATCATGTAGGCAATGCGTATGTATCTGTGCCGCTGTGTCTCTTTGGCAAAAGACTTTTCATGTGTTGCGTGTGTTGCGTGTGTTGCGTGTGTTGCGTGGTGTTTTTAAGCAATATCGACAATTGTTCGCTCGGTACGTCGAAAATAGAACGCACCTGTGATCAAGAGCGGTATAATCCAGATCACCGACAAGAGCGTGATGCCGTCCGGTGAATGGCCGGCTCCCAGTAAGGCCCAGCGAAACCCCTCAATGACATCGGTCATCGGATTGAGTAAGCGGTAGAGCACTCTCCACTGTTCAGGAATAATACTGAGGGCATAGACGACAGGGGTGGCATACATCCACCCTCGGATTAAGTAGCTGACGATTTCGCCGACATCATGATAATGCACGATCCAGGTCGCAAACCAGAGTCCCACCGTTAAAGCGGTGGCGGCAGCCACCGCCATATAGAGCGGGAGCAGCAGGATCCCCCAACCTGGAAGATACCCATAATACAGCATCATCCCCAGCAATATGATAAAGGAAATACTAAAATCGACCAGACCGGAGAGGATACTGACAATCGGAACAATTAATCGAGGGAAATACACCTTCGTAATCAGATGACGATTTGCGAGTAAACTATTCGACGCTCCCATGACAGCTCCGGCAAAAAAAGTCCAGGGCAATAACGCTGTGTATGTAAAAATCGGATAAGGGACTCCATCGGACGGGAGCTTGGCGACGACTCCGAATATCAATGTAAAGAGCACCATGTTAAAGAGCGGACGAAGTACAATCCACAACGGTCCTAATGCCATCTGCTTATACCGCCCTTTGATCTCACGCCAGAGGAGGAAATACAACAGATCGCGATATTCCCAGACTTCATTCAGAGCCAGGTTTCCCCAGCTTTTCGTTGCTTGGATTGTTAAAACAGGGAGAGGCGATTCGGTTTTATCGGTCGCATTGGTAGCGTTGAAACTCATTTAGCTTTTTTACCAGACATTCCGGAAAGAGAACTTCGACGGGATAAACAGGATGTTTTTGGCTTCTTTTCCCTGTCCTGTTCATCCTGTTCACCTTGTCAAAATTATTTCCGATGATGTCTACTCTTTATCTCGTCGAAAAATACGTGTGTTGTGCAAACAGTCACGTACATGTCGAGCCTTTCCTTAAAAAATTGTCAAGGTTTCAGGTGATGTCCGAAAGGAATGTCTAGTTGTGTGAGAAGACTCGTACTGCCCTGACAAAATTTTCACGATTCAGATCATCATAGTACACATGCCCGCTATTGAATGCCACTGCCCAGGCGGCATTCGAACTCATCACGCTGTCAGCACTCCAACAGAAGCTTTGCGATGGAGCAAAGACGGGATCGATATACAGCTCGCCATTTTTTTGTTCGAATTCCAGAAGAGAGGCAAGCTCTTCAATCGTGGGAAGACGCCAGTCGGCATACCCGCCGGCTGTGTCACGGTTCAATTGCTGCACGTACGTTTTGGCTTCGGCCCAGTTCATCTGTGAGTCAGATCCAGACTGCTGCCACATGAGTCCGGTTGCATGATCGAGGACAAGCGGGACATCATTCGCTGTATGGGGCTCATACGCATGCCGTAAATCCCCTTTCACGGTTCTGGCTAACCCCCAGGTTTCGAGGCTGTGAGGATGATGAAATCCATACTCATCAATCATGCGAATAATCTCTGTATTAGACAGGGATGCCGAGGTCTGTCTCAACTGGATAGGCTCGATATTATCTGGTACGGACTGCTCGGGAGTCTGGGCGGTCGGCGGCTGAATTTCAGGCAGAGTTTCGTCTGCTGCCTGCTCCAAAACTGGTTCTATCGCTGCTGTCGGTTTAGGTTCTGATTGACGGGGACTGCCGGTAGTTTCTGGCGATTGATCTGCTGCTTGTTCCGGTTCTGAAAGGACCTCGGATTTTGTCTTTTTCGCAAGAAGCAAACTCTGATGTACCGGATACGAGGAACGAACATCAAGAATCGCCTGGAAAAGCTGGATAGCTCGATCGTACTGCCCTTCCGCGACATAATAATTCCCAAGCTCATGACAGGCATCGACTAACAGATCGAATGCTGGCGCATCAGATGGGTTCCTCCGAAGTATTTCCAAAAAGGTATACGCCGCATATTCATACCATCCACGGTCAATGTAATATTGTCCGAGAAGATAATATGCATCAATATCATCCGGAGCCAGTTTGATCGAGCGAATCAGGTAACGCTCTACTTTTGCATATTCTTTTTGCTTGAGATAGATTTTTCCAATCGCATAATACCCTCTGGCATAGTCTTGGTGTTGTACGATGAGACGTTTGAGTTCCTTCAGGGCGTCATTGTATCGAAGGTTCGCAAGGTAAATTTCTCCGATGAGAAGGTAGGCTTCCGGTAAATGTTTGTTAAGGCGAATCGCTTTTTGAGCTTGACGATAGGCTTGTGAATAATAGTATTCCTGTTCGTCGGCGATGAAATCTTTGGGATAATCTCCCTGTGTTTCGCGGCTGTACCTGGTGCATAGCAAACCCTTGTGGTAATATGCTCGTGCCAAGGTCAAACGGGCAGATGCTTTGCGAGGTTCGGTATGCACCCGCTGCTGGGCAGTGGTGATCGCCGCATTCACGCTTTCCCAGGCCGCCAAAAGCTGATTGAGCGTCATATTTCGTGTGACCACATCATCGATCTGCAGGTACTGTTGCTGAGCATAATCATAGCGATGGTGCTGTTCATATTCCCGTCCCCGTTCTAGCGGAGAACGGGGGGCTTCTTCGTACAGTGCCTGAGGATGGTGGCATCCTCCTGTCAGGACAAGGAATCCATAGAACACATATCTCAATCTTTTTGGCGATAGATTCATTACTGTCTCCCTATAATTTGTAAACAGAAGGGAAAATATTCTGCATAATGACGTTAGCTTGTTATCATATGGAAATGATATAGTAAAATGAGTGTAGCCTTAAATTTCTGCCTTGTCAAGGGAAAATTTGGGAGGATGTTCTTGTGAGGAGCGTTCCTGCCAGAAAATTGAGGAGTCGTGCCAGAAAATCGTCAACACCCCACATGATAGGTTCTCCCGTTAGATCTTCCCCAGATAGCGCTGAAAGGTCTCACGATCAACACATTTATCATGAGCTTCTTCCGGAGAAATCTGGCCTTGTTTGAGGAGTTCAACAATAGCCTGATCCATTGTCTGCATCCCTTCACGCCTGCCGGTCTGGATGATTGAAGGGATCTGATAGGTTTTGCCTTCTCGGATAAGATGGGCAAGCGCAGGCACCCCGTGCAAAATTTCCACAGCGGCCACACGTCCTGTGCCATCAACGCGTTTAAGAAGCTGTTGGGAGAGCACGCCGCTGATAGATTCTGACAATTGGGTACGTATTTGTGCGTGTTGTTCAACGGGGAACACATCAATAATTCGATCGATGGTCTTCGCCGCACTTCCGGTATGGAGGGTGCCGAAGACAAGATGTCCGGTTTCTGCGGCAGTAATGGCTAGAGAAATGGTTTCCAAATCCCGCAGTTCGCCAATCATGATCACATCCGGATCTTCCCGAAAGGCTGACCGTAAGGCGCTGGCAAATGAATCGCTATGGTTCCCGACTTCTCGCTGGTTGATGAGGCTCTGCTTGTTGTGGTGGATAAACTCTATCGGATCCTCAATGGTAATAATATGAGTTTTCCGGTGGTGATTGATGTGGTCGATCATCGATGCTAAGGTCGTTGATTTACCATGTCCGGTTGGACCGGTGATTAAGACAAGTCCTCTTGACAGCCTGGTAAATTCGGCGACGGCTTTTGGAAGATGTAATTCTTCCAATGGCGCAATGTTTTCAGGAATCACACGAAAAACAGCGCCGAGGCCATGCACCTGCATGAATACATTTACTCGAAACCGCCCTATACCACCAACATCATACGCAAAATCGAGATCGTGACGCTGTTCGAATTTGGCGCGTTGCGCTTCTGTCATAATGCTACGGAGTAAGTCTGTTGCTAACGATTCAGTGAGCGAAACGCTGTCTTCGATTTTTTCCAACTCTCCGCAAAGACGGCATACCGGTTGGGAGCCAACGGTTAGGTGGAGATCTGAGGCTCCAAGATCGACTGCCTGTTTGAGCAACGCATGAATTTCCATGATAAACGATGCGGTTTCCTCTTTCTGGGGAATGTAATAATTTCCCGATTTTAGAGAGGCCTGACAGGTTTTCAATACCTGCCAGACCTGAAAAAGGAGCATTATTTCGTTTGCATTCCTTATTGTATAATCGAGTAGACTTCTTCGACAGATGTTATTCCTGCCTGCAAAAGGTGCAAGGCTTTGTGAGTAAGCGTCTGGAATCCTTGTTCCCCAGCCATTTGTTGAATCTCAGACACCGGTGCTCCTGTCAGCAATAGATCCTTGAGCCACGAAGCCATGGGTAAGACTTCAAACAAAATCACATATTGGCGATATCCGGTCATATGGCATTCCGGGCACTGCCCTGGGGCATAGATCTCAGGCAGAGGTGCATCACCCTCACCATAATATCGTTCGACCAGTTCCTTCGCGCTGGAGGAGTTGTCTTTTTGCTTACAAGTCGGACAGAGAGTACGAACGGCCTGTTGAGCGAGAAGTCCTTGCAGACGCGAAACAAGCATTGAAGGCTTGACATGGCAATCCTGAAAATATGCCAGGATATGGAACACATTGGGAAAATCGAGCCCGGCAAGCAAGAGGGCGTGACCGGCAAGATCGAAACACTGTGAGACAACGATGTCACTTTCAAGGTGATCCACAAGTAACACATCCAATTCGTAAGGATTCAGCGCATGCAGCCAGGATGATAATTCTTGCTGGGCAGGCTGAAGGATGGTCGAAGTGTTGCCGGAGAATGCAAGTTCTGGCTTATGAGAGAGCAAGGCCTGAAATTTTTGATCGGGCTGTCGATTATCTTCAGCATCTGTGCTCTGGACAGTCCTAGAGAATGCCACGCCATGGATGTTTTTTGCATAGCGAATTTGTGAATACTTATCGACACGATACTCCGAAGATGATTCGAGAGTGACGATTTTTTTCCGAACCGGATCAAAGGCGTGTAATAATGCATAGAGGGTCGTAATCTTGTCCGAGTAGGACGTGCCGCCAAGAAAAATCGTACCGGTTTTTCGATGACGGAGTTGTTCCTGGAATGCATAAACATCTTGAAGCTCTCGTTCTTGGAGTTCTGAGTCGGCATCGTTTCGAAGCTCTTCCCAGAGATTGATGGCAGGCTTGTTAATCACCTGAATCACCGCAGACTCTCCACTTGCTGTCGGAAGGATCGACACAGCCAGCGTAACGGCAGATGAAGGCTGTCCCTCTGGCAATGATGTTGGGGAAATTGTATATGTAACTTCCTGATATTGCGGATGTTGAGTCTGGGTCAGATCAATATCCGCATTAATCTTCAAACGAAACAGGAGAATAGAAGACCACTCGGTGCTCAGATGAATTTGTTCTTGAAGAACGCCGTTCATTTTATAACTGACAGTACATGTTTCCAGGCCGGATTGAAGATAGATTCGAGGCACGCCATGCTCAAAGGCATGATACAAAATTTGGTCCAGCATCACTTGTCCGGAAGGGTCGTTCAAAATTTTTTGAATGGCTCCTTCCTGGAACCATGACGAGAGAAAGACCGGTGGCGTATCATGTTTGCTCTGTACGTGTTCTTCTGATGACCCATAGATCTCATCGATTGCGAGCAAAATATCAGACGTTCGACCTAAAGAAATTTTCACCTCTGATTTTGTAATCCGTTCAATGTCTTGAATGATCGTTGTGTTTAAAGGGTCATCCACGACAACAGTGAGTTCACGGTCGATCTTCAGAATCGGAATCACATGATACCGGCGTGCCAATTTTTCGGGAAGCAGCGTGGCAACGTCAACATCGACCTGATCTTTACGAATGTTGACATAGGGAAGGTTTAATTGTTCTGCCAGTGCCCAACGAATATCATCATCAGAGACGGCGCCGAGCTGCACCAGAACTTCTCCCAGCCGTTTGCCTGTCTGCTTCTGTAATTCCAGGGCCTGGTCAATATCTTGTTGCGTCACAAGCTCGACATCAAGCAAAATAGAACCGATCGTTTTGGTTTGTCTCATAAGTCTTCTCCCTCCCCCTTCAGCTTCTATTGATAGACTTCAAAAATTCTTGATGCTCAGAATCCGGACCCAAGCAGCTCAACCATATTGAAATAGGGCCAAAACATGGCGGCAGCGACGAATGCCGTTAGGAGACCCAACACGACGATCAGGATCGGCTGCAATGACGAGGCCATATTATTAATTGCCCGTCCAATCTCTCCATCATACAGATCGGCAACTTTGAACAGCATAAGATCCAATTTACCGGCTTCTTCACCAATGGCGATCATATCGACAACGACATCCGGAAAAATATCAGCCTCTCGCAATGGTTGTTCCAGGCGTCCACCACGCTCGACGTGATGTATGGCGTTGTCGACAGCTTCTTGCAAGACAATGTTTTCCGATGTCTCTTTCATAACATCCAGGGCTTGCAGCATTGGAACGCCTCCTCGAATAAGGGTTCCGAAGTTTCGCGAAAATCGTGCCACATACATTTTCGTAAACAGTGGGCCGAACACAGGGATTTTGAGCTTAAAGCGGTCCCAGAAAAGGTCACCTCCATGGCTTTTCACATAGGCAAAAAGAAACAGCACAACGCCGCCGATCAGCAGTAACCACATCCATATCAGTTGTGGATTACCGAGAGCCACAAAAAATCTCGTCGGCCAGGGGAGTTCGATCTCCTGGTTCGCATACAGATCGCGAAATATTGGAATCACAGCCACAACTAAGATGACAACGACAAACAATCCTATCAGCAACGTGATCAATGGATAAAATGACGCATCTCGCACTTTCTGTCGCATGAGCTCCTCTTTTTCCATCGTATCAGCAACAGTTTTTAAAGAATCATCTAACGATCCTCCCTTTTCAGCAACCTTGGTCATATTGATAAAGAAAGGAGAAAACACATGTGGAAATTTCTCTAAGGCCGCCGAGAAAGAAAGGCCTTGTTCGATCGATTGCGACAACTCCTGAATGACAGCTTGCAATCTCGGATGGCTCGTTCGCTGCTGTAAAATCTGGAGGCACTTCAATAATGGAATGCCCACATCGACTAATGTTGACAATTGGCGGCAAAACAACGCAATGGCGTCAACGCCCATCGATTTCAATTTAAATGACGCCTTAAAAGTGTCAAATTGGGATTGAGATTGAGTGTCCGGGGCCTCGTTCTCAGACTGTTCTTGCTGGATGTGCTCTTGCTTTTCATGTTCTCCGTTCATAAACCCTCCTTATGATTCAAAACTTGTACTGTTAATAATGACGGAACAACTCAACTGGTCGTGAAAACAATTCAGCTCTTACAGCAGCACTATTCATGTGCATTGGTGTCATCATCAGCATGAACTCTGACAGAGTTTCAAACTCTATCAGGGGTGTGTCAATGCTGATGAATAATGCTGTATCACAACCGTAATCCCACAACTGCTCACTCACAGAATGACCCGCAACGTTTCTTCAATCGTTGTTTCTCCCCGCTGAATTTTCCGAATACCGCTCATCTTCAAGGTACTCATTCCCTGACGGATTGCCGTATCCTTTATCTGAGACTCCGAAGCATTGTGTGCCACGAGTTCTCGCAAGTCGTCAGTAATAGTCATAATTTCAAAAATTCCGGTTCGGCCAGAATAGCCGGAATGAAAACATGTATCACACCCTTTACCATGATAATACTCTATGTGGCTATCATGCTCAAGATTCAGGAGCCGGAGAAGCTGAGGGGCCGGTTGATAGCGTTCTTTGCAATGAGGGCAAATCGTTCGGATGAGTCGTTGTGCGATCACTCCGGTCAGGGAGCTGGCAATCCAAAACGGCTGGACCCCCAGATAGGTCAGAGTGGTAATCGCTCCCGGCGCATCCTGAGTATGGAGTGTGCTGAACAATTGTTGACCGGTCAAGGCCGCTCGGACGGCAACTGATGCGGTCTCCGAATCTCGAATTTCTCCAACCATCAGAGTGTTCGGATCCTGACGGAGAATCGCTCGAAGTCCGGCTGCAAAGGTGAGATCAATTTTTTCATCAACTTCAACCTGACTGATACCTGGAAGTTGATATTCAACCGGATCTTCGATGGTGATAATATTTTTGGTCAACATATTGATTTCGTTTAAGGCAGAGTAGAGGGTCGTTGTTTTTCCGCTTCCGACTGGGCCGGTTACAAGGATCATTCCATAAGGCGTTGAGATGAATTTTTCGACAAGGCTGAGCTCCTGTGATTCCAACCCGAGCTGTTTCAAACCTTTCAGGACCCGATCCTCGTTCAAAATACGAATCACTAAGCGCTCGCCGAGTTTCGTCGGCAGCGTTCCGATTCGCATGTAATACTCCATATTTCCGATTTTCATCGTAATATGGCCGTCCTGAGCCTGGCGACGTTCCGTGATGTCCATATCCGCTAACACTTTTATTCTGGAGATGACCATCGGATGCACATGCTTTGGAATTTTCATGATATCATGCAGCATACCATCCACACGATATCGAACACGAAGTTCTTCATGAATTTGTGGTTCAAGATGAATATCAGTCGCATTTGCATGAATAGCCCCCTCAATAAGCGATGTGACAAGTGAAACTGTCGCCCCGTCATCTTGCAGATCTCCAACATCGACACGAATCATCGGTCGTACAGATTCAGGCATCCTCTGTGAGGACTCATATAATGAAAGGAGCTCATGTCCTGTTTGAGGGGGAAAGATTTGGTCGAGCTTGTTCTGTAATGCCTTTTCAGTTGTCAGCAAGGGAACAACATTACACCCGGTCATCATACGAATATTATCACGCACAGCAACATCAAGGGGAGAGACAATCGCGATCAGCAAAGAAGGAGGCTTACCATTTTCGTGGGGTTCCTGTCGGATCGGAAGGATTTTGTGTTCTCGAAGATAGCTTTCCGGGAGTAAAAAAGCCGCTTTCTCATCACAGGCTGCCCGGCCTAGATCGACAAATTTGATATTCAAATACTCCCCGAGAGCTTTCGCAAGCCGTGTGGCTGAAATAATGCCTTCCTCCGTCAGAATCTTCCCCAGAGGTTGTGAGGTTTTTTGGTGAGTGTCTCGCGCGTGTTGGAGTTGATCGACTGTCAATTGTCCGGTATTGACTAAAATTTCTCCTACAAGTTGATCGAGATCCGTATATTGCGATCGGTACATGTGATCTTTCAGGAGAGCTGTAATATCATCGGGGGCGACGAACCTCAAATTAATGAGGGTTCTCCACAGAGGATGCCCTGTCTTCTGTTGATCCTGCCTGGCAAGTTCTAATTGAAATTTTTTGATGTACTTTTCCTGAACGAGGCGTTTGCCTAATTCCGACTCATCAATAAGCTGTTGAAGTTCTTCTTCGGTCGTAAGCCCTGTATCCAGCAACAGATTTTTCAAGACTTTGTCAGGGTCTTTTATTCCGAAAGGCAGAGGAATCTCGTAGGTCAGCATATCAACAAGGCTTTGTTTCGAGATATAGCGTTTTTTGGTGAGAATCTCGATCAGACTGGAGCCAGTCTTCTTCTGTTCTTGTAACGCTTTTGTGAGTTGCACAGGAGAAATAAGACCCGCATCTCGAAGAATTTCCCCTAGTTTGACTTCTTTCGGACTTTTTAGCATGACGATGAGTCTCTTTCCGGTAGAAAATGAAAATGTTGTCCGCTTCCCCTAAAAAACGACATAAGCGTATCTGTGAACCCCTGACATGTCAAGAGAAAAAATCGTGTGAAATGAGCACATGTAGAAGCCATACTCACTATAGGCATATCCTGCTCCTGGAGCCATCAAAAAAGCAAGGATTTCAGCCTGCCACAATTCATTGCTGGCGGTTTAGCCACTTGGAAGAATATGATCTATGTCGCTGATGTCAATCAGGGGGGGCGATACGAATTTTCTTTTTGAGGCCGCTACGACCAAGGCGTCTAAAACGCAGTCCGGAATGATAGATGATATGCCTTTGGCTACAAATATATTTTATCCCAGGCCAGGGTCTGTAAATTAGAAGTATCAGAAATACGCTTATCTTGCTTCTTGAGGATTTTAGAGGGGAATCGTTAAATCGTATTCTTCCACACCAATCACTTGATCTACAGGCTGTTTTACAACTCGTCATTCATCTTGCAGAAATTCTCGAACATGTCCACCTGGCTCATATTATCCATAAAGATATTAATTCTTCAAACATTGTCTGGAATCCTGCAACCCATCAGTTCAAACTGAACTTCCAGCACAATCTTTTCTGTCGATGATGTTTGTTTGGTAAATTCGTTGACAAATCTCATTAGAGCAGTAGTATGGTTTAGGCACATCACTCTTTATGCAGAACGTCACAGCGTGAAATTTGATCAATAACTGCGCAGGCTGTATGCCTGCTTTCGGGGAGACGGGGACAACTTTCGCACATATTGACGCTCTCCATGGCGAAAGCTTGCCCTCCGCACAGACAACATGAGACTTATACTCTTAGGCCCTCCAGGGGCAGGAAAAGGAACGTTGGCTCATCAAATGATCGAAAAATATCAGATCCCTCAGATTTCGACCGGAGATATCTTGCGCCAGGCCGTCAAAGACGGCACGGAAATGGGGAATGCTGCCAAAACCTATATGGACCGTGGTGATTTGGTGCCGGATGACGTGATTATTGGCATCGTCAAAGATCGTATTAAAGCTGATGATTGTAAGAACGGCTATATTTTCGATGGCTTCCCACGGACGCTGCCGCAGGCTGAAGCCCTGGACAAGGTGCTGGATGAGCTTGGAACGCCATTGGATGCTGTGGTCAATATTGATGTGCCCGAAGACGTTGTTGTTGGGCGGCTTTCAGGGCGCAGAACGTGCAAACGTTGTGGAACCTTGTATCATATGATTGCTAACCCAACCAAAGAAGAAGGGATCTGTGATAAATGCGGCGGTGAAACCTTCCAGCGAGACGATGATAATGAAACGACTATTCGGCAGCGTCTGGAAGTGTATCGCGAGCAAACCTTTCCGTTGATCGACCATTATACAACACAAGATGTCGTGAAGACTATTCCAGGAGAAGGAACGCCGAAGGAGATTTTCGAGTTAACCTGCCAGGCTTTAGGCTGAGATGTAAAACGTGACACGTGAACCGTATAACTCTCATGTTTCACGTTTTATGTTGTACGACAATCTATGCCAACTACTGAAGATTTCCGCATTAAAACACTCGGAGAGTGTCAGGTGGACTCTCCCTTAGATTACCCTGAATGCCTGTATGTCTCGGATGATACAGGTATACGTTATGTTACTGAAATCTCGAACGAGACTGAAGCTGGAGCTGAAGAGGGGATCAGTTTTCAAAAGGCCGGTCCCCGCAGAAAAATCTTTTTTGAACCTGCCGACGCCAAAGCGGCGATTGTGACCTGTGGTGGAATTTCTCCGGGACTCAATGACGTGATTCGGTCGCTCGTCATGCAGCTCTATTACAAGTACGGTGTCCAAAACATTCTGGGGATTCGCTACGGTTACAAGGGATTAAATCCAGCCAATTGGCTGGAGCCGATGAAGCTGCGCCCCGAAGATGTGGAACGGATTCACGAAATGGGCGGAACGCTGCTCGGGTCGAGCCGAGGCCACGAAGAAGGCGAGGTGATGGTGAATACTCTCGAGAAACTCGGCATCAATATTTTGTTTTGCATCGGAGGGGATGGAACGCTTAGAGGGGCGCATATGATCGCTGAAGAAGTCGAGCGACGCGGTCTCGCGATCTCAATCATTGGTATTCCGAAAACGATTGATAACGATATCGGGTATGTGGCCAAAACGTTTGGCTTTGACACCGCTGTGTCCGAAGCCCGGCAAGCCCTACAATGCGCGCATATCGAAGCTAGAGGCGCACAAAACGGGATCGGATTGGTGAAAGTGATGGGGCGCGATTCCGGCTTTATCGCAGCAAACGCGACGCTCGCAAACCTGGATGTGAATTTTACGCTGATCCCTGAAGTGCCCTTCGATCTATATGGTAAAGGCGGCTTTCTGGATATTTTAGAGCAGCGTATCAAAAAACGTCAACATGCCGTTATTGTCGTGGCCGAAGGGGCTGGACAGGAGTTTTTTGCCGAAAATGCCGGAAAAGATGCCTCCGGGAATGTCCTCCATAAAGACATCGGTATCTTTTTAAGAGATGAGATCACTACATATTTTAAAGGGAAGAATATCCCACTCACGCTGAAATATATTGATCCCAGCTACATGATCCGGAGTGTGTCGGCCAATGCCAGCGACAGCATTTTCTGTGCCCATTTAGGCCGTCAGGCCGTACATGCGACTATGGCCGGGAAAACCGATATGATCGTCGGACGCTGGCACGATGAATTCACACATGTCCCAATTCCGGTTTCTACATCCTCCCGAAAAAAAATTTCACCAGAGGGATTTTTATGGCTTAGCGTGTTAGAATCGACCGGTCAGCCGGTTTCGATGAAATCTGTAGCATAGCAAATGTACAACGTCCCGTATCTCAACCCCCCGACCAGGATCATGCTATCAGACAGCTTCAGGCTGTCTGATAGCACTTTGCCACATCGCGGGATCAATGGAATCAATGAAACAAACGCATGGTCTTCGCCCTTTGCTCCTTGTTGATGGTTTCGGCTACAACAGCTCTTCCTGGCGTAACTCCGAAATTCTGGCCTGGTTGATCACGCTCCCCGACAATATCCCCGTTCACTCAAATGTCAGCGGTATCATTGATTTTTTTTACCGGTATTCAGGCCAGAGGAGTGCCTGAGAAGATGTCAGGAGTTACCCGGCTTCTGAATCCACGTTATCGGAATGAGGCAGAAGCGCTCTGCCGGGATGCCGAGCAGAAAGGAGCCATTGTCATTTTTTTGACAACACCATCGGTTCGCAATGGCATTTGTTGAGCCGGGAGGAATTCAAAGCGTCATGTCAATCTGTAAGCTTTTACAAGATGGATGATGGGATCGTTTATAGCAGGAACCGATTAAAGCCTGGCCCCTATCCTCGAATTCGAACGTAAAAACGATCGTGCTGCACATCAATCGAGGCCAATCCCGATGGCTTGTTGAATGGTATAGACAATCCGGTCAACAGTTATGATCGGCGGCTTCGTTCTTGTCCACCTGTAAATAGGGGTTAAATCTTCTTCTCCACGATGATTGCCTCGGACTAATTCACGGTAAAATGCTAAGTCGAACTCGCTCTCTGTCTCAATGGCATCAGCTTTTATGGTCCCAAACCAATTTGGACTTGATTGCAATGGTACGGGGATAAATAGCTCTACCTTTAAAGTGTAATGGAACGATGCCTTTTGGCACATCAATGAGTCGAAATTTACCGGCATAAGCTGTTGTGGCGGATCGGTTATCGATGCTGACAGAGATTCCGGAAAAGGCCTTTGCCAGACATCGTGCCCTTTAGCCTGCCGGAGATCGTTGTTGTCCCGCGATATGTTGGAATCGAAGTTTCTTCACGTACGAAAGCCGGTACTAATGATGTATTCCAGGTACTTTCCGACACCTGTTTGATGTCGCTCAGGACCTTTGCCTGCACTGCGGCATGGTAATGAATACAATTGCTATATGCCTGATGACACAGATCCGGATCGTAATGAGGACAGAGCATACTCGAGGCGGCCGGGCAGCTTTTGCGAACTTCGGCTGCCATTGCATCTGCTGTCGCCGGTTTGGTCTGCTGTGGGGCAGGTGGGGACTGTTGACGTTTTAGCCGAAAGAATCGGGCCGGTTTCTCAGTGTTCAGGAGAGCAGTCAATTCTTTTTCAAAATTGATGATACCACTCCCTTGAGACGTTTGATGCTCTCCCAGGTCTACACTGCCTTGTTTTAACATCTCTTTAATTTTTGCAGGCGACACTGGGCGTCCCTTTTTAACAAATTTTCCAGTTTGGTGCAGGAGTACTGCCATGCCGCTGACATGGGGGGCGGCCATACTGGTCCCACTCATCGGGGTGTAACTTTTTCCAGGCTGTGGGGCGATGATATTATCCCCGGGCGCGACAATTTCAGGTTTATTCGGCTGACTTGATGAACCCCGGCTGCTGTATCCGGCAACGACCGGAGGCGAGGTTTTGGTTGTTGCACCAACAGTAATCACATCTTTTGCATTACCGGGGCAGCCGATCGTGCCCTCGGCCGGCCCATTGTTCCCAGCAGCGGCAACAACCGTAATACCTTGACTCACAGCATAATCAGCGGTTTTACAGAGCACACAAGAGCCGTCAGAGCAGCTCTGATTATCGGCAAAACTCATATTGATGACATCGACCCCTTTTTTGATCGCCCAGAGGGTAGCGTCGATAATCGTGTCTCTGGTGGCTCCGGTTTCTGAATTCACGAACACTTTAGCATCGTAGAGTGTGGCTTTGGGGGCAACGCCGGTATGGCGGTAGCCGGAGATCTTGCCGGAACTGGCGATGATTCCGGCGACATGAGTGCCGTGTTCGCGGCCTTTGGACGCACGTCCTCCGCTGAAATTTTTACTGGCTTTGACCCGCCAGCCAAAATCAGGGTGACTTTTGTCGATGCCGCTGTCGATCACGGCGACTTTAACGCCTTTGCCTTCGATTTTATGGCCTTTGACGCGGTATGGCAGCTCATAGCGTTCGACGCCCATCACCAGAGGAACACTTTCGTTCAGGGAAGGACGCACGTCTCCTTCGGCATCGTAGACATGCTGGGCGCAAGAAACTGTAGAGAGACTTTCGACTTGATCAACCGGCATTTCGGCGTAGATGGTGTTGATCTCTCTATAGACTTTGAGCTTTTTACCACCTTTTTTTTTGACTTCACGTTTGAGGTCTTTGAGGGATTGCCCGCTGGTGGCTTCGATCAGGGTACCGATTCGTTTCTTGCGGCTGCGCAGAAATCCGATCAGGACCGGTTGATCGTGGACAGCTTCCACACTCTGAACTTTTGCTAATAAAGACGCTTCAATTTCCGCCATGTTTTTTGCCACAGAGTCACAGAGACTCAGAGGAAAAGATTTTTAGACACGATGAACAGGATAACGTTAAGTTCACCGGCGAGTGAAACGAGTCCGGTGAAACAACTTGTTGGGATTCATATATTCTTGAATACCGTTGTTACATAAGGGTTGAATCCCATCTTCTTCCAGAATAATGTAGACACTTCATTCGATACAACAACCCTGATCTCAATGCGATCAATATGAAGACTCCTGAACCAAGCTTCAGCACTACGATACAATTTCTCGCCAATTCCATTCCTGCGAAATC
>PDWJ01003080.1_pt1 | contig 18599 bp, 19 predicted proteins | sample 1430881 | NCBI WGS metagenome assembly PDWJ01 (sample SAMN01162460, study PRJNA174530) | Oral metagenome, whole genome shotgun sequencing project. | biome: Marine environment; feature: Marine mammal; material: Swab sample of the gingival sulcus; isolation source: swab sample of gingival sulcus...
GTAGGCTTCAGGGTAATCATTTGATCTGTCATTTGCCCTGGCGCTCGAAGCAGGGCGCTCAACCGGCTGCCGGCGTTCACTTTGCCTGTCGAAGTCGCTGCGGCTTGCCGCCGGCATGTAGGTTTTAGGGCGATCATTAGGTTGAGTCTTTGACTTGACACTTGAAGCCGGACGCTCAACTGGCTGCCGGTGTTCGCCTTGTCGCTCGAAGTCGCTGCGTCTTGCCGCCGCTTCGCGATCTTCAGGATAGTTGGTAGAACGATCGTCTTTTATCCAGCTATCTTCTTCTTTAACCCATGAAGCTGGTCGATCGATAGGCTGCCGGCGTTCACTTTGCCTGTCGAAGTCGCTGCGGCTTGCCGCCGGCATGTAGGTTTTGGGGCGGTCATTAGGTTGAGTCTTTGACTTGACACTTGAAGCCGGACGTTCAATCGGCTGTCGGCGCTCAAAGCCACTTGGCCCTCTAGGGGCAATGTAAATATCTGTTGTAAGAGGGCGAGGGGTAGTTTTAATTTCTTCGATTAAAGCCGTATTTTTGTTTTGATCAAAATTGGCTTTTCTTTTATTTTTAATACCATGTTTTTCATCTGTATTATTAGTACCGTTAGTTGGTCTTTCTGATTTTGAAGTGTTGTTATTGCTACTATTCTTGTTTGCTTCAAAGTATCTTTTTTTATTAGCGATTGCAGTTTGTCTATTCATCATCAATTTGCCAGATGTGATAGATCTTGATAATTGCTGACGTCTTTTGTTTATGCCAGCTGTTGCGACGGCGGCATGATCAAACACATTACCGGAACGCCGCATTTGATATTTAGCAGATTGTGGTGTTTGGACATTTTTTGTTATCGTGCTCATGCCTTTTAGGATTTTTTTATAATTCATAATAACGATAACGGCCACTAGCGTTTCAACAAAAATGACGATAAACCAACCCCATTGACCACTTTTATCATAAAGAAATGTATCGAGTTTAATTACAACGCCAATCAAAAACGTAATCACGATAATCATGATTTGCGTTTCCATTATCTTTTTAAGCCAGCTAGACACAAGTTCAAGCCCACCAAAAGCAGGAATTAGTGATAGTAGCAATATAACAGCTGCCATTAGAACATAAAATACAGCCATTAATTGAAATCCTAATTGAAGGGTGGCCATCAGCAAATAAATAAGGCCTTTGACAATTAGCGGTATTAAATAGACAAGTAAAAAACCAATGCGGCCACCGCCCATTGTCCGATTGAATTTTCCTTCGTCGCTATCGTGTTCAGATTGAATAATGTTTTTTCGAGCTTCGCTCCCTGGTTCTTCTATCAAAATATCTGAAATAAGTTGATCGCTTGCGCCGTATTTCCCAAATTCAAGCGAAACCCACGGCAAGTGAACAAGGGATTTCCAAAGCATACCGGCGGTTTGAGCAGCGTATGTTTCCATGCTTAATCCGGTGTTGTTTGTATCATTGATATTAAGCAATCCTTCCGTAGCAATCGTTTTCGTTATGCTTGTTGCGCTCGATAATGCTTGAGCGGAATGAGTGACAACAAAAAACGAAATCAATATAATGATTACAATTTTAGCAATTTCTTTATAAACGCCGGTAACATTTCGTTTTGCTATTTTTTTAAATAAATTCCATGCTGAAAAGGCAAAAGCAAGGATAAAAAAAGGTACAAAAATGCTGTTTCTTAAAGCGGTCTGGATTGCATTAATTTCACCTGAAAACACATTAGAAATATCAAAACTCATTGCATAGTAAAAAAGTGATACGACTAAAAAGGCGTATACCCTCACCATTGTGAACAGGATATTGGCAACGCCATTCATCATTGCGTCGCCAGCTTCCAAAATGCCGGTTTCTTCAATATCTAAATAATAATTATCTCTATAATTTTCGCCAAGATATAAAGCGTCACCCGATAAACCTTCAAAATCGGGGATTGACTCAATTGCGTCACCATTGGCGTATACGCTGGCATTAAATAAATTGTATGAAATTAGAAGTATTAATAAAATTAATAATTTCTTTTTCATAAAAACCCCTATTCAGTGTAAACGCCCCAGCGATTTTGTTCAAATTTGTCGCCAAAATTCCAATATTCATAAGGCGCACTGTTGGCGTTTACTTTGCGACTTTCTGTATTCTTGTTTTCTTCAGTTTCAACGCGGTATATATACTTCAATTCTTGCTTGCTTTGTATAATTGCTCCCGATGATAAATTAAGGCGATAATTCACCCATTTTTCTAAAAAATTACCAACGAAGAAGTCCAGTTCTAAATTGCCGGGCAATACTTCGATGTTTTTGACAGTGTCTTTATTGACTTCAAACGTGATTTTATAAGCGCCGTTTACAACATCGTCTAGTCTTGCAACATCAGCCCCCGGCGGGGTATAAAATTCCGGATTGGCATTATAATCTTTAGCTGCAACTTGAAAATGAACAGTCAATTTTTGGTCATACAAATAGTCTTTATTAAATTCAACGACGGGGTTTATAATAATTTCTGTTTGCTGTTTTGGTTCAAGCATGACACTAAAATCATCGGATTTATTTAGATGAATAGTGAATGGATAAGACTTATCAGAAATAAGCGTTAGCGTTTTAATAAACGCTTCATAATGCACTATTAAAGTGTTTTCATCAGCGGCACTAAAGTTTTTATCAATTAACTTAACATTGTCAAATTGTGCGGGAAATTTTATTTTGTTCGCAGATATTTTTTCCTCATTTCCATGATTAGTATTAAAATATGATCCTTCAACTTCAATTGTTTGCGCTTCAATGATAGTAATAATATTTTCATCGCTAATATCAATATTTTTTGTTTGTGATTGCGATTGCGAAGTTGTTTGAGTGGCTGTTGTACTTTGATTATTGTTTGATTGGCTGGCGCAACCTGTTGTTAAAATTAAAATAAGCATACTAAATATCAATATTTTTTTCATGTTATGAACTCCTTAGTCTACATCGTTTGTACTTTCATCGTCGTTTTCGGTTTCATCGTTTTCAATGTCATCTTTAAAAATAAATTGCGGACGTCTAAAATATTGAAAATTGGTACTTTTCATTGGCGGCGAAAAATATTGGTCATTGATGTTATCATAATCATTTTGTACGCCCCAGGCATTAATTGAAATACCTACGCGTCCAGTTTCTCGCCCTGGTTCATAACCAAACCATTCACCACCACAATGAATAAAAGCATTGCGACCGTCAATTTTGCCGACATATATACCGACGTGGTTCACCTCGTCTAGTATTGTGACATTTTCGGGCGTATCGTAGAAAGCAAGATCGCCAATTTTCAATTCGCTTTCTTCGATTGGCCGGCTCGCATAATATTGATACGCTGTACCAGATACGTTGATATTTTCCGGAATAAAGCCACCACTAGCAGTTTTATTAAAACACTGGACGTAAACCCAATCAACAAAACCGGAACAGTCCAGCGGGCCATCGGGTGGGCCGACGGTAAAGGTTTTACTTCCCGAACCATAAGGGTGACCAATGATACTAGCTGCTACTTCTAAAAGCTCCATTCGTGTGACATCACCAATCGTGACCTCGGGTAAATCGTATGTGCCAAAAGCATACATACTTTTACCGAAATATAAGATGGGGATATACTTATTTTCATAAAGTTCGATAATTTTAGAAATATTTTCTTCGTCCAAACCAATTTCGGCACTTAGGATAGCTTCAAAGTCAGAGTTAACCTTAAAATTCACTTCATATCGTTCATCAGAATTTGATTTATCTTCTGCGACTTCTTCTGCCATTGATATTAGTTTAGATGGACTAAAATTGGCGGGATCACCGGATAAATTGATATAATCAAGAATTTCATCTTTTGCGGTATATTTTGTTGTGGCCGCATACTCCCAATCGTAGTCGTAATCTACGTCGCCGGTTTCTTCGTCAATATCGACATCTACAATAACATAATCTTCTCTGATTTCTTCTAGCACTAAAAATTCAAGCGCTGTATAAACAGGGTTTACATCTTCAATATCTTTTTTACCTTCTTGTTCTGCAAAAAAAGCGTCTGTTAGTAGTACAATATCCCACGGCACGCCCATTTCACTGCACATTTTGCCGTATTCAGTCGCTTTTTCGGGTGTAACTGGTGTAATAACCGGTTGGCCGGCGGCCGGGCCACTACTACCGCCGCCGCCAAAAAGAATAATTGAAAAAACAAGTACAAAAATTATCGGCATTAGTGTAAACATAACAATATTACGAAACGCTTTCATTTGTCCTCTTTTCTAATCTTCATAAGCGAAGATGTCAATTTCTTGTTCTTGTTGAGGTGTTTCAATTAATTGTTTGTCTGTGTCATCTGGTTCGTTTAAATCATTTGATTGAGCATTTGACGTGTCTTTTTCTTCTTTGCTTTCTTCAGGCGTTGTGCTAAAAACGTCAATCAAATCTTGAAATACTGCGTCAAACTTTAATTTGCCTACGCGTCCATTTAGATCTTGAAAAAGGCACTCTGCATTTTTCAAATTCATAATCAAGTGAAAATTACTTTTAGTTTTTTCAAGATTTAAATAATCTAACATTCTATCAGCTTCAGATCTGCTGTCAGTGTGAAAACAAAACTTATATGTAATTGCATTTCTGATACCCTCATTAGGCAAGTCTGTTACAGAGTGTCCGTTTAGTATCATAGCTGCATATAAAGATCTTGACATACGGCCAAAATATGACATCAAAGCCTCGCCCTCTGAAGTCTTTCCGAGCATCCACGACTCGTCAAACAAGCAAATTTTGAACCTGTTTTTATGACCGTGAATAAATCTTTTAACAAACGCCGTCATAACCATCATTAATACAACTGATATGACTTCGTCGGGCGTATAGTCGTCTTTTCTTTTTGACTGTTCGGGTAGCGTTAGATTTTCAATTTGCAGTATATTTAAGCGATTGCCCAGTTGAATAGCTTTTTCATTACCATCACCAATTAGCAGCTGCCCCATACCGCCATTACTAAGCAATTTAATCTTCCTTGATATTTTTAACGCGTCTTTGCGCAAATCATCTGTTGGATTAAAATTTTCTAGCTTTTTAATCAGCTTAGTCATTGATGGGATTTGTTCATATTTCATTGTGCCTAGCGCTTCTTGGAGCGCCGTATACTCGTCATCTTTGGGTTGAAGTTTAAACATTTCAGTTAATACGTTTAAAGTCAATTCATTAGCAAGATAAATTCCGCTTTGAACATCTCTGAAAATGTTATACGGATCTAAACTGCCTTTAAATCTTGGATCAGAAGTCAAAGTAACAAGCGTTATATGACCTTTTAATCCTGGTAAATTACTCACCCAATGAGAACGCTCGCCCTTTGGATCAATAATTAAACCATAAGCGCCATTTAAAACGTGTAAATAGACAAGTAAATTAGCATTGAATGATTTACCAAATCCTAAATTGCCGTAGAACGTCGCTGACGCTGATTTATTCGTAAGACAAGCTAGTCGCATATCCAAAAAGACATTCTTTTCTTGTTCCCCGGTTGTTCCAATGTATGAGCCTGTCAAATCGCCAAGCTCGTGTGTCGCGCCAATAACGCCGCTTGCAAGCGTTGTTGGCGTGAGCGGTTTAATAAAATCTTTTACAACAAAGCCGACAGACGGTATACATTGCATGAAAAGTTCAAATTGATCAGAAAATGGCCTTTCGACAATGAAGTTCATATCTTCATACTCTGTTTTAATAAAATTTGCTTTTTTGTTTAGTTCGTCTTGATCTTTATCTGCCAAACAAATGATAAGTGACGTTTGTGTGATCGGAAATTTTGAAGATTTTAATTCTGCTTCAAGTGCTTCACTTTCTTCTTTGCTAATAAATAGTTCTTCAGGGATTTCTTCATCAGCTTTATCGATATTGCCCATTTGACTTTTTATCGCTCGGCGTTGAAAATCAATTTTTCTTAACGCTTCGCGGTGTTCAATGTTCTTTGTGTGAATGTAAATTTCGGCCTGTATGTTGTATTGCTGCAACAGGTAGATATATTCATAACCAGGGAACATCATCTCGTTTGGAATATTTGTAATAACGAGAAATGTTTGATATGAAATATCCGTTTCATGCTCGATGATTAGTGTGCGCCCCGATTTTTTTATAACGCCACTAAATAAATTTGTTATATCTCGTTTCCTAGGGCGCAAATATTTTTCGTTTGCTAAAGTAATTTCTCTACCGCGTGGCGTCCAGTTTTCTTGTTTGTTTCTATAATACAATTTTACTTCTTTTGGCAACCCGCGATACATCATACGTCTAATTAACCATTGTGTGGTCTTAGTATCGATTTCCATCAAAGCAAGCCTTTTATTTTGATTGTCTAAAAAAAGGCTTGCAAGTTTTTTAAAGTGTTTAATTTTAGACTTTAGTATATCTTTTACGTCGGTGTGAAAAAATGCGTTAATATCATTAACAACGCTTTTCACCATAAAATCAAACATATCTTTAATTTGATTTACTATTTCAAAAGAGCTGTCGCTCACTAATTTAACAGCGACGTAAGTTTTATAGTCGTTACTCCTGCCATTAATTGCTATCTTTTGACTTAAATATTTTTTTGTTGCGTCTGCTTGAAAAATAGCATTATCGTACAACGGATCATTTTTTTTTAATTCCTTTTTGAATAAATTAAATTGAGTGTCAAGATCCTGGCTAACAGGTATTATCATATACTTTGCTTCAGAAACTGTACTTGCAATAAAAAGTGTTAATTTATTTAAAATAACTAACTTGCTTTCGTCGCTTATATTTTCATACTCATAGCCTTTTAACTCATAAATTGCCCAGCATGATTTATCGCGATTAAAGATCAAATTATCAATAAAATAATCAATTGGACATTCTAACACGTTTCACCTCTTTATCGTCATATTTATCAGTCGAAACCTCATAAAAACATACTTCACCGCTCTCGTAATTTTGCCCTTTCTTTTTAATTCTTTTAATAAATTTAATTTTAGGTTTTGGCGGTGTGTCGGGGAATAGTACACGACTATTCCCCCTGTTACACTGCCAACGTATTTTGACGCTTTTATTTTTGTTCTTTGATACAGTTGAAAACCGCTCAATATAGTCGTTCTTTGTAGCTAAATATTGAAGCCAACCCATGAAATATTTTTGCGGCGCTTTACCATCTAGCTTCTTCTTCAGCAAAAACTTAGTCAACAAAAATGGGAAAATAGCGAAACGGATAATTGCCGGAATATAAGCAAGCGGTTTTATTAAAATACTTAAAACTAATATCACCGCTGCTATTATTCCAAAGTAAGCAACCTCGGTAATGCTAATTGGAACAGGAAGTTTAAGGTTTCCAATCGCATAAATTTTGTTTTCAATCTGCCATGCGTGATTGTAGGCAGATATTTTAATTCTTTTAACTTCCTTTTTTTCCATTTTATAAACCAATAATGCCTTTTAATGCGTTCCCTAAATTTACTAGAATACTATAGTCTTTTATAATAACTAATAATATTGCTGTTGTTACACCAATGCCTAATGCACTCAGCATATTCCTTCGTATAGCAGCCATCGCCGTTCCAAAAATACCTGCAACTAATACAATCCAGAAAATCCCGTCTAAAAACCACTTGCCGGCGTTTTCTGCATAAGTATTTTCTGCAAAAACATTGCTTGCACTTAGCAATAAAGATAAAGATAGCGTTACAAAATACTTGACTTTTTTACTCATTTGTTCCCCCTTGTGGTTCAATGTTTAGGTTACTGTTTCTTGCATTTATGCCTTTTACATAATATTGATCATCTTTTTTGACGATAGTAAGATTAAAATTTTGTGCTAATTTAACACTGTTTAAATCCTCAATTGTGACAGTTAGTAGTGCTAAAATATTTTCACTTTTATCGTCTAAAAGATAATATCTTGATGATGTGATTTTGTTAAATTTCATTCGACCATTCAATCCGACAAAATCTTCTTTTATTGCTTCAGGCGCTAAAAAGTAATTAATGACATTTTGCTCGCCTTCATAGTATGCACTAAAGAAATTTGCCAGCGCTTCGTTAATCTGTTTCGATTGTTCTTGTGAAATTTCTACACCTCGATATTCTGTCTTTTGATAATCGTTTAATTTAATATCATCATTGACAAAAAGTGGTGTGTTTTCAACAACATATCGGTTATTAAGTACAGCAACCGGCACTTTTAAAATCGTCGCTTTTCGTTCTTTTTCTTCAACAATTTTATCTTTTTCTTCTGTCGCTACACGATAGGTGTATTCAATGTCGACGAGTACATACACATCAATTTGATTTTTAGTGTATTCTCTTTGCTTATAAGCCTGCGTATAGACTACTTGGGCGCTATTATCAAAGTCTAATTCATTATCATAGACGCTTTTGAGTGCATATTTGCTCAAACGATTAATATAGTCACTTTCACCGTTTTTGGTATAAGTTAAATATTCATACGCAAAATTTTCAGCAAATGCCATGATTTCGTTATTCTGTTCGCGGTATTCTCTTAATTCAACTTTAAAATCTTCTATTGTTTTATTTATTTCAGCAGACTGATCTGGCTTTAACGATACCACAACGCCGCGAACAAAAATAATAATCAGCATTGCCCACAGAAAGAACCTAATTACCCTTAAAAAGCGATTTTTTCTTAATTGATACAGTTTTTCTTTATCTTTTTTTAATTCTTCTAATGCGGCTTTTCTAACTCTTTTTGCGTGTGCTTTTTCAGCTTTCTTTTCTAGTCTTTCTCTTTTTTTCTGCTCTTTTAGTGCTTTTTTCTGCTCTCTTTTTAGTTCTTTAACAGTTTTAGTATTTGTATTGGTACTATTTTCAGCGTCATCAAATTCGAGATCATCAAATTCGAGAACTTTCACCTCTCGTTCAACAAGTTCAAGAACTTCAATAGGTTCTTCATCACGCTGATCGTTTTTAGTCTTTTTTTTAAAAAATCCTTTTAGAAATTTGATATTACCACCCCTTCTAAAATTCATCGAAATCAAGATCTAATGTTATTTGATCTTTGCTTTTATCATCTATGCTCTGCGCAAATGTATCAGCTTCTACTTTGTCATCTAGTTGACTTATATTTGCGTGATTGCGCGGTTTTGCCGTGATTAAATCCCCGATTTTAACGTCAATATCCTTCAACATCGTGTCATCATCGAAGTAATATGCTTGAAACTCCATGATGTCATTCCCCATTTTGTACATAAAGCGGCCTTTTATCTCCGGAAGTTCACAAGCGGCAGAATTGCCAAGTACAATTTCAGACGCGGCCTTGTCTGCAAATCGGCCACTAATTCTAACCGTCATATTATTCTTTATTTGCCCTGTCAATACGTTAGCGTCTGGCCTTTGTGTACCAAGAAATAGATTAATCCCGGTTGCCCGCGAAAGCCTTGCAAGCGTTGAAATTTTACCTTCTAGTTGTTCAAATATTGCTTTATCTGCCTTTGAAACACCTTTTTTATCAAGCATTTCAGCAATTTCATCGACAAAAACGCCGATACGACATAAATTAGAATTTGTTTTATCGTTATATTCCTTTAAGTTTTTAACTTCTAAATCTCTAAAAATTTTTAAACGTGCAGCGTTTTCTTCAACTAATTTCTCAAGCACTTTATTCGCGCGATTGCGATCAGTAATTACTTCACCGTATTTCTCGTACGCTTTTCCAAATTCAACGCCGCCTTTAAAATCAATCATATATAAACGTGCGCCTTTGTTTGCCATTTGCCATAACAGTGTACGGAGTATAACCGACTTACCACTGCCCGTTTCGCCACCTATCAAAACGTGCGGCGATTTGTTTAAGTCAAACATCAATTTGTAAATGTAACTTTCACCAATCGTTAAAACACCATCTTTCTGTTGTATTAGTTTGTCACTCCAAGGCAGCATTTCAGGTATTTGATAGCTGCTATCAATTGTTGTTAGTTGTACAATTTTTTTATTTTTGCCTTGTTCTATTTTCATAATTGTACAGTTCAAGGCTGTTTCTAATCTTTCTTTATTTTTCTTCCACTCAACAAGGCTAATATTAGATTTAAATAAATAAATTGTCTTTTTATCATCTGTTTTTTTATTAATTAATACAGGATATTTTTTGTCACGGCCCTTAAATTCAATCTCTTTAAAAATTTCACGATAATAATTTATTTGTCTGTTTTTAAAGCTGCCTATCGTGATTAAATAAATAACTGGAACGGCCAGCAACAGCCAATACATTGCGTACCTGATGTAAACAGGAATGCTAACATCAAATAATTCTTCAGTCGACAAAATATCACCTTGATGACGATATGTTATATATGCAAATAAAAATGAAATAATTAAGCCGATAATTGGCAATGGTTTATATAACTTTTTAACGCCATAAAAAAAGTTTTTAAAACCTAGCAAAATGCCGTTCCCAATCATTTCAAAATATTCACTTGCCACATCATTAGCATTACTTTTTGCCATTTTAACTCCTGCCTAATATAAACACTTAACAACTTATCATTGTAATATCTTATTACTATAAATTTATAATGACAAGATATTATAACTTTATTATTAACGATAAAATAATATGTAAATTACAACAAGTGTAATTAGCGCTGTGCCACCACTTATTGATAATACTTTGAGAGTTTTTTTATAAAAATCGTCCATTTTGCCCTCTTTTATCTAAGAAATGCTAGTGCTTTTTCATATTTTTTAATACGGTCATAATCAGCCTGGCTTGGTTCTTTAATTCGTGATAAGTCACTATTATGTGTTAAATCTGCTATTTTTACAGCACGCGCAGCGCTATCTTGTCTAACACGTTTTAAATAATTTTCGTATGTTTCGCTTTTTCTTTTAGTCAATGCTTTAAGTGAATGCACAATGCGTTCATTGAACCCAAAATTTTTGATGTCTGAAAATGTCATATCTGTATCTTCTATCACATCATGCAATAAAGCCACTATGTAAAATTCATCGTTATGGTGCGCCATATCGACGATTTCAGCAACTTTAAGCACATGCTCTATATAAGGGCTACCCCCTTTGTCTAATTGCCCCTGGTGGGCTTCTGACGCAATTTTAAAAGCTTTCTCTTTAAGCAAACCATACTCATGACTTATTTCATCAATTAGTTTTAACGCTTCAGCTTCTTTAATTTCTTCATATTGGCCAAACAAATCATCAGATGGCCAATTATAATGCCCAAATAATCCTGTTTCAACCCACTTGGCATAGCCATAAACATAAGCAAATTGACACTCACCATCAATTTTAATAATCATATTTTTATGTGTTTTATCTGTTAATTTGTAGTATTGGATCATTTATTTTTCACCCTTTCAATGCCTCGCGGTCTATTTAACGACTTTGATAATTTGATCATTTTTTTGTTTATCTTCACCGCATCATCATCGAAGTCACCTAATGTGCGATACTTCTCGTAAAGTCTATGTAATTCGCCATTTTTAAGTTCAAAACTTTCTTTGGTGTGAAATTGGACTTCAATTGTTTGCCCACTAGGATCAACCAATATTGTATTAATCCCTTTATAAGGCGCATGTGTATTATCCCATGTGTTTTTCACCGCTTTGACTTTGAAGCCGTTGTTTATAAATTCATCTAACGCTGCATTAGTACCATCTGCTAAATTGTCATCGCTATAAATGCCGGTATAACGCAGTATATCATTCATCTTATTTATTTTTTTGTTTTCTCGTCTGCCGTGTATTTTTTCATAAATACTAGATGGTTTTTTTGCGCGATTTTCAAGACCAACTATTGTGCCATTAGTTTGTTCGAGTGTTTTTAAAACACTCTGTGTAATGGCCGGTTCAGCTTCATACAAATTATTTAAAAATTCAATTTGTTTATCTGTTAGTTTTTTTAATGTTTCTACCTCTTTTGCCACTTCATCGGCAGTTAAATTTAAATCATCATAAACCGCCGGTAATGCTAATATGCTTTTTTTATCTTTGAGTTTTAATTTGCGATTAAATAAATAACGCTTCGTGGTTGAAAATCTGTCGTGTCTTAAAAAATCTTTTGTAGCTTCGTTAGCTTGATGTTCATTTAACCCTTGTTTTTTTAATTTCTTTTTGTATTCAATAGCGGCTATACGTCGTTGATCGTGACACTCTATTTTTAATTTATTTGCTTTATTTTTAAGTGTTTGGGCTGCCGGAAAAATATTTTCATCGTTGCTTTTATTAGAAATAAAAACCGTTAACTTTTCAGCTAAATAGTCATCTTGAAAATTTATTTTTTGATTTTTCCCGCCTTTAGCCTTTGTTATATTGATTTCAATATTATTGCCAGTAATCTTTATATCATCTTTTTTAATAGCTGCAACTTCTGAAACACGCAATCCCGAAGCCTGCATTAATCTATAAGCATATCTATATTTTTTTTCCTTAATTGCATTAATTTTTCGATTGTTTGTATCTTTGATTATTGTTTTGTTTTTCTTTGTTCTGTTTTTTTTTCTAAGTGACAGTGATTTAAAAAATTTTTCATCGGGTAGATTAAAAGTTTTTTCAATTTCTTTTAATGCTTTAAGTCCATTTTTAACGGCTGAAAATTTACTTTTCTGTGATACTTTTGAAATTTCATTTTCAAGCCATTTATTATCTATATCAGTAACTTTATCAAATTGTATATTTTCAAATAGTTTCTTTATAGCAAAGTAATATCTATCAGCTGTATTTTTACTATTATGCTTATCATACAAGTGTGTTCTTAACCTACTTAATATATCATACTTCACTACTACCCCCACTAGCCAATTATATTGGCTATACAGCCTTTGGCTGTATGTGGTATATGTTCCATCTGGCTGGGCACTTTATATTATCTCTCTACTAATAAATCGATAATATAAATCACCCTTTCATATTGAACATATACCACTCGGCTATATATATTACATATATATAGCCTATTATGTACTTGTTTCTATATCAGCCAAAACTACTGATTTTACATAATTTGCAAACGTGCACAATCATATATATTAAATTTGCTTTTGTGCACGTCTAAATTAAGCGATATTTTGGAGTGTATTATATACTTTTAGTGATATTTTGATATGTGGTGTTAACTTGCCGTCTATTCTTATTCGAGTTGTTAACCGCCCATCATCAACATCGATCCATCTTAAATCGCGCCAAACCTTCAATTTTTGTGCCGGCAATTCGTATGCGTTTTTTTCAAGCATTTTGATAATTGTATCTTTTTTAGCATACATATAATCCCCTCTAATGGTTGATTTTTCACTATTTTTGAGGTGTTTGCAAACGGCTATAAACTCTCTGATATAAATGTTAATCATGTATCATACTATCCATTATTATTTTAATGATGTTTTTGTTGACGCGTGCTACGCGAATAGATTTCTTTTTATGTGTGAACGTAAAATAGCAATTACCATTCTCATCTTTATCTAAAAGTCCAACTGTACCCCATATTCTAACTAACTCATTTACACTTTTATCGTTTAATTTTAAATCAATGTATCTTTGTATAATATCTCTAAATAACTTGCTTTCTATGATGTTGAATTTTTTAGTATTTTTGGTAATTTTTTTTGTTTCAATAAAAGCATTTTTTAATACAAGTTCAGACATCACATCATAAAACACTTCAAAAATTACTAAAAAATTAATGTTTCTATTTTTTTCTAAATTTTGATTTTTGTTTTTTTTAACTAAGTCATCAATCACTTTAGATTTTGAATTTACCTCGCTTTGAAGTCTTTTTAGTTCGTCTACTTGTAGATTTATTTTGTTTTTATATTTCAAGCATAAATTAATTAAATCTTGCTGACTAAGTTCATTTAAATTCATTTTTTTGCCCCTCATCTATCATTTTTAAAGATTGCTAAAATTATATTTTTATTGATTTCGTTTTTTTTATTTTTATATATTCAAATAAAGCAATAAGGCCATACTGAATGCAATAAAAGTATAATTATATTACATTCAAAAAATAGCGAGAATATAGTATTTTCAACGTTTTTAGAATATATTTTTATATTACTATTGATTTTTTTGTTTTAAAATGTAATATATTGTTGATATAATGATTTTATATTACATTCAAAGAGGTGGAATAATGAACAAAACAACCCAACCAATTAAATCAAAAAAAAAGATTAATGAATTACTAACTTATCTTCGAGGACAAAGCGAAAGAAATTATATGCTTGCAAAAGTTCAGTTAAATACAGCGCGCAGAATATCAGATATTGTCAAACTTAAAGTGTCTGATTTTTTTGATGAAAATATGCAAATAAAAAAGATAATTACGATCGAAGAAAGAAAAACAAATAAAAACATTATGATTGCAATTAATAACACCCTTGAAAACGCGCTAAAATCGTATGTAAGAAACTTTAAATTATTACATAGCGATTATCTATTTCAAAGCAGAAAAGGCCTTAACAGGCCTATTACAACGACACAGGTACATCGTATATTCAATGAAGCTGGCAAAGCATTAAATATAAATAATTTTGGAACACACTCATTAAGAAAATCGTGGGGGTATTTTTGCTATAAAGAAACTAAAAATATAGGATTGATTATGAATGCACTAAATCATTCATCAGAAAAAATATCACTAAAATACATAGGTATTACCCAAAATGATATTGATGAAATGTATAATAAAATAAAATTTTAATGTTATAATAATATAATTTTATAAAATTAAGTATTTACAACTTTATATTATTATGATAATATAAAGTTAAATTATTAAATAATTAAATTGTTAAGGGGGTAAAATGGCAAAAATTATTGCAGTAGCAAATCAAAAGGGCGGAGTTGCTAAAACAACAACAACAAGCAGCTTTGCCGCTGCGCTTTATAATAAAAAGTATAAAGTGCTGGCTGTTGACATTGATCCGCAAGGAAATTTGACTGATTATTTTGACTTAGATCCAGCGTATACAGCGTACGAAATAATGAAAGATAGTAAAAACATAAAAAAAGCAATAAATAAAACGGATAATTCTTATGACATTATTTGTTCAAATTTAGAGCTTGCAAGCGCGGATATGGAATTTACTAAAACAGGTCGCGAATATCGATTAAAAAAAGCACTTCAAGAAATTTCTAATCAATATGATTTTATTCTGATTGATACGCCGCCAGCGCTCGGAATATTGACTGTGAATGCCTTTATTGCTGCTAATGAGGTTATTATACCAGCCTCAGGCACAGATGGCATAAAAGGGATAGTTAATTTAACGACGACGATTAATACTGTCAAAGAATTTGGCAATGAAAATTTAAAAATAAAAGGTATTTTGCTCACAATGTTTAATCCACGTACTATTATTGATCAAAATATAAAAAAATTAACTCAATCGTTATCATTAGATTTGAACATTCCACTTTTTAAAACTTGTATTAGAAAAAGTGTAGCAGTTGATGAGTCAAAAATTACGAGAAAAAATATTTTTGATTATGCTTCAGACAACAACGTCGCCATCGATTATAAAAATTTTACTGATGAATATTTAAGTGAAGGAGTTTAATACTATGTCAAAAAGAAGTGATTTAAAAAACACAACAGAAAAATTTTTAACACAAACTAAAAAAAGTTTGAGTACAACGAATAAAAGCAGTGAAGAATTAAAACAAATTGGATACTATGTTAGACCGGATCAAGACAAAGCACTTGCTATCAAAGCAATCCAGGAAGGAACAAATAAATCACATCTAATACGTCAAGCAATTGATTTATTTTTGGAAAAATAAACAACTTAAAATAACAGCATAATAATATATATTTTTATTATCATGCTGTTATTTTTTTTTTTGTAAAATTATAATGTTAAAATATTATAATTTTTTAATGACATATTATTATAAAATCAGTTGTGATAAATTTACATTTACTATTGCTTTTGACTGTCAAAAGTGGTAAAATTAATTGAGTGAAAAAAATAAGTAATATAATTATACTTTTATTACATTGATCGAAAAATATTAAATTACAAATCTATTAAATAATAAATTACTAGCCATTTTTGTGTGCGAGTTTTTTTTTTGAACTTTTTTCTTTTAAAATTAACACTCACATTTTTAAATATATTTTTTAAATGCTTTTTAAATACTTTTTAGGGTAGCTACAACCGTTTATATTACTTGGTTACAGGAGTCATTAAAGGACAAAATGGGAGTTATTAAAGGACAAAATGGGAGTTATTAAGAATAAAAACGGGTAATTTATTGTTTTATTAAATCTATGTTTTTATGATTAGGTTTTTCTCTAATTGCGTGTGTGTTTCTCTTTTACACCCTTTTAAAATATTTTTTAAACCCTTTTTTAAACCCTTTTAGGTGTTCTGTAATCCTTGATATAACTTGCATGTAGCGGTTATTAAAGTACAAATTACCCGTCATTAAAGTACAAATTACCCGTCATTAAAGTACAAATTACCCGTCATTAAAGTACAAATTACCCGTCATTAAAGTACAAGAATAATGGATTGGCAAAGCTTTTAATAGAGTACGTTATTTGACAAATGTACTTTAATGTGGTATAGTAAATTAAATTTAAAACTCATGTAAATAAAAAGGTGATTTTTATGAAAGAAATAGTACGATATAAAAATGAATTTAATACTGTTCCGCTTAGAAATTTTAATGCAGTAGAGCTTGATTTTTTGATGACGTTATGTGCAAAAGTAAGAGAGAAAAATACAGAAAAATTATTATTGCATTTCAATGAAATCAGAAAATTAACACATTATAGTCAAAATTCAAATGTTGATTTTGTAAAAGATTTAGACAGTACTAACGCTAAACTAATACAATGTAATTATCGAGAAGAAGAAGAAGATGGAATAATAGAGAGATTTACATTATTTCATAATTTTAGAATTGATACACATCAAAAAACATTAGAAATTCAGGTAAATAAAAAATTTGAAATGTTATTAAATAAAAAAGATGAATATTGGTTTTTTACAAGATTTGAATTAGAAGAATTTATTAATTTAAAAAGCAGTTACGCTAAAGAATGTTATAGAAGATTAAAAGCATTTAGAAACACTGGCTTTTGGGAAGTATCAATCGAAGAATTTAGATATTTACTTGATGTTCCTGAAAGTTATCTAATGCATAATATAGATAAAAGAGTCTTAAAACCAATTAAGAAAGAATTATCGGATATTTTCTTTAATTTTAATATTAAAAAAATAAAAAAAGGTCGTAAAATAGCAAAGTTAAGATTTACATTTACACCCGAAAAAAATCTAAAAAACAATGTTATATTAGAAATTTCTTCAACTGAAGAAAAAAAAGGATTAGGTCTTTTTAAAAATGTTTTTTTAGCAGAAAGTGATATTCGATTACTTGATAAAACAATGACCAAAAAGGAAATAGACGATTATATTCATCGCTTGTCGACGCACATTGAAAGCAAAGGTGTTAAATATAAAAATCACGCGGCAACAATACTAAAATGGCACAAGCAAGATCAAGAAAAAAAGAAGTCTAAAAAAACAAATTTTCAAAATTTTGAAACCGGAATAAGAACAAACTTAAATGATTATATTAAAAAAAAGGACGAAGGAAGAAAGCAGCTACCAAAGGGAACAAAGTTTCAAAATTTCCCGCAAACAGAACAAGATGAACTAGCCAATATGCTCAAAAAAATGTCTAATTTACACAATGAAGAACAATAATTTTAAATCAAAGAACTTGAATATGGTATTTAAAAAATTTGAAAAATAACCAAAAATATAGTATACTAAGTATACTAACATTATTACTTTGTAATTATAATAAGGAGGTGAAATTATGAGTAATAAAAGTGTAACCTGTTCTTTTCAAATGGATAGAGATATTTACAATCAGTACAAAAGCATTATTTCTGCCAACGGTGAGAATGTAAAAGGTAATATTGTTCGTTATATGATGAATGTTATAGCCCTTAAAATGCCTAATGCGGAAACTATTTTAGCCATTCAAGAAGTTCAAGAAATGAAAAAAAATCCAGACGCATATAAAAGTTATGATACAGTAGATGAACTATTTGAGGATATATTGAGTGATGAAATATAAAATAAAATCTTCCAGAAAGTTTGATAAGGACTTAAAGAAAATTAAAAAAAGGGGTTATGATTTAAATCTTATAAAATCAGTTATACGAAAACTTGCCAATGGCGAAAAACTGCCAGAGAAAAATAAAGACCATGCTTTATTAGGCAATTATAAAGGGTGTAGGGAATGTCATATAACACCAGATTGGCTATTAGTGTACGAACTTATAGATAATGAATTGATTTTGTATTTAACTAGAACAGGTACTCATAGTGATTTGTTCTAATATTTTTTAGATAGGTTATTTAGAATTTTGATTTTTATATTTTCTAATAGTTCGCGTTATTGTTGAATAAGAAACTTGAAATTTGTAAGCAATTTCAGTAATAGAAAAACCATTTTTATACATCTCAAAAACAGCTAATTCATCTTTCAGTGATAATTTTCGCGGACGCCCATCTGTTTTTTTATTTTTTCCCATCGCTAAACTCCTCGTAATCCTAATCTAGATTATATCATAATTTTAATTTCAAATGTTTTTTACTAAAAATTTTT
>PDWJ01003056.1_pt1 | contig 18594 bp, 11 predicted proteins | sample 1430881 | NCBI WGS metagenome assembly PDWJ01 (sample SAMN01162460, study PRJNA174530) | Oral metagenome, whole genome shotgun sequencing project. | biome: Marine environment; feature: Marine mammal; material: Swab sample of the gingival sulcus; isolation source: swab sample of gingival sulcus...
CCGGCCCCAGCTCCTCAGCTCTACCTTTGTGCAGGGCGGCCTGCTGGTCATTGCCGGGCTTGGTCTCTATCTTGTATTGGGCGGCAGCCTGGAACTGGCTTCTCTCGCTGCCTTACTGGTTGTTTTGGTGCGCTTTACCGAACCGATCGCGATCCTCTTTGGCCTTATTGCGGTCTTTGACCTGATGGAAGCAGGTTTTGGCCGGATCGAAGAAACCCTGGCCATTGAGCCCCTGCCTGTCGAGCAGCCTGTCCAGGTTCCCGATACCTTTGAGGTCTGTTTTGACAAGGTCAGTTTCGCCTATGCCGGAGGCGATGACAATGTCTTTAAGGATGTCTCTTTTGCAGTACCGGAGCGCAGTCTGACTGCGCTGGTCGGCCCGAGCGGTGCAGGCAAGACCACGGTGACCCGGCTCTTGATGCGTTATGCCGATCCCCAAAGCGGCAGCATCCGTATTGGCGGCAAAGACATACGCTCCATGGAGCCGGAAACACTGATGGGCTGTGTTTCTGTGGTCTTTCAGGATGTCTATCTCTTTGACGATACCATTGCCGCCAATATCCGTATGGGTCGCCAGGATGCGAGCGATGAAGAGGTTGCGGCCGCTGCCAAAGCCGCCCATTGCGATGAGTTTATCAACCGTCTGCCTGAAGGCTACAATACCCGGGTCGGCGATATCGGCGGCCGCCTGTCCGGCGGAGAACGGCAGCGCATCAGTATTGCCCGGGCCATTCTGAAAAACGCACCCATCGTTATTCTTGATGAACCCACGGCAGCGCTCGATACGGAAAGCGAGGTAGCTGTACAACAGGCGGTGGATGCGCTGGTCAAGGAACGCACCGTTTTTGTTATTGCCCATCGTCTGTCGACCATTGCTGCCGCGGACAGGATTTTAGTCTTTGATAATGGCCGTCTGGCCGAAGAGGGAACCCATAATGCGCTGCTGGCGGCAGGCGGCCGTTATCAGGCCATGTGGCAGGCCCAGGAGCAGGTCAAACATTGGCATGTATAGATCAGATTATACACCACTAAAAGGAAGCAGGAACTCATGGACTATAAACTGATAATTACCACCTTTGGTCTGGTTTTTTTGGCCGAACTCGGTGACAAGACCCAGATCACCGCCCTTTGTCTGGCCGCAGAATGCCAATCCAGGGCTGCAGTGTTCATTGGCTCTGCCATTGCCCTTGTGTTGACATCGTTTATAGCCGTTTTCTGCGGAGACCTGCTTACCCGTTTTATACCTCCGTTCTATATAAAAATTGGAGCCGGGCTGTTTTTTGTTGTGACCGGATTAATGATACTGCTCACAGCATCACATTCGCTCAAGACATGAGATGTAGAGATATAAAAATCACTTGTATAAAAACGTTTTCCCGTCGAATTCTCATGGAATTCTTTGAACAATAAAGAAAAAGATGAAAAAAATTCAACCCGATTTTACCCAGGATGCTATCGCCGAAACCCTGCTGCTTACCGTTGCATTGCGTGCCTTTGACGCCTGGCAGAAACAGCCGGTTTTGGGAGATAAAAAAAGTGTCCAGTTGATGGAACGCATTGACTATGACTTTGAACAATTTGCCAAAGGCTCGATGATGAGTCGGTTGGGTACCTGTGCCCGCGGAAAATACTTTGACAACTGTGCCAGAGAATTTATTGCCGCTCACGACCAGCCGATCATAGTTTTGCTGGGCTGCGGTCTGGACACCAGATATCATCGTCTGAATGGTGACAGCAAGGCGGTTTTTTATGAACTCGATCTGCCCGAGGTCATCGCTTTTAGGGAAAAACTACTGCCAGGAAGCGAAAACAATCACCCTTTGGGATATTCCATATTTGATCCCGCCTGGATGGAGAGGATAAAGACTGCACATCCTGATGGCAATTTTCTCTTCATTATTGAAGGAGTACTGATGTACTTTGAAGCAGACAAAGTCCGTTCCTTTCTCTGCGCTGTTGCCGATACCTTTCCGGGTGCTGCGCTCTGTTTTGACGTACTCAGCCTCTGGTCAAGCAAAAACGAAAAACGTCATGATACGCTGAGCAGAATGCAGGCCAGCTTTAAATGGGGATTTGATGATGACCAGGAGCTTTTACAATGGCATCCAGACCTGAAGGTACTCTCTTCAGAACTCTTCAAAAAGCATTATCTGGCAGATGGGCAATTATCATTGGTTCCCGCGACTTATGCGGCATATCAAAAAATTCCGCAACGCGTCTCGTATGCTGAGGCTGCTTGTCAATACGGCATAAATGCTCTGCACAGAAACCCACTTTTTCACATTCAGACCGGGCGATATGGTCGAGATGGATATGCGATTCCATAGTAACCTTATTGTCTTACTACAGTGAAATAATATATCCAAACGGTTTCCTGACACAATAAAAAAATCGAATACATATAAAATATTCCTGACAACAACAAACCCTGCCGTCAACAACACCATAAACGAGATAAAGTTCAGATGGAATCCACCAGCGGTAATTGCGAACAATTTGCAGGGCAAAGGGATAAATCAAATTGCAACGGTCTTATCGATAAACCACTTCATACAGAATAAATCATTTTTTCGGTCCCAGGTTATGAAGTATCTGTAGCAACTTTTCTTTATCAATAGGTTTTGAGATATAATCAACAAACCCTATTTCTGTATATTTCCTGGCATCGGTATGCATGGCATGAGCGGTCTGGGCAATGATCCTGGCATCTGGATCAAATTCAAATATTTTTTTAGCAGCAGCCACACCATCCATGACCGGCATGCGTATATCCATTAAAACAACATCAATTTCAGGATTTTTCTCATACACCTCAACAGCCTGCAAACCGTTTTCTACATAGAGTACATGGTAGGGCAACTTAGTAAATAAAGATTTAAACAAGACAATATTCAGAGAACTGTCATCAGCTACAAGCAGGGTCATTTTTTTCAGATTTTTTTCATCTGAAAAAGAAACATCCTCTCTCGTTTCCTGCAGCTCTTCCTGGTTTTTAATCAAAGGCAGTGTAAACAGAAAGTCGGTCCCTTTACCGACTTCAGACTCAACATGTATTTTTCCGTTTAAAAGTTTTATAATGCCTCTGGATATTGCCAGCCCCAATCCCACGCCGTCGGGAAGCACACTGTTTTTTGTTTTTAAGCGTTCAAAACGGTTAAAGATAACATCCAGTTTTTCTTCAGGAATGCCAACACCTTGATCTTTTACAAAGAATTGGATTGTTTTTTCGTCAGGAACTTTATATCCAAATTCAACAACTCCTTTTTGTGAATACTTGAGGGCATTTCCGATCAAATTCGACATTACCTGCCATAGACGCAAGGAATCTGTCTGAACGTTCAAATCATCATATCCGTCAGGGATAGTACACTTAAGTTCGACTTGCGAATTGTGCTTGTGTTTCTGTATTTCAATAAATGTTGCTTCCAGTTTCAAAAATAAAAGATTCAGGTTACAGCTTCCCAAATCAAGCTTTAGTTCATTGGCCTCTATCTTTGAAACGTCAATGATATCGTTGACAAGATTTAAAAGCTGGTTTGAACTGTCCTTGATAATAGAAATATATTTTTTTCTTGTCTCAGGAGAGATATCGTCTTCATCAAGCAAATCAGCAAACCCCATCACACTGTTCAACGGAGTACGAATTTCATGGCTCATATTGGCCAGAAACTGATTTTTATAGATGTTCGCTATCTCAGCCCTTTGCTTCGCATCTTTTAATTCCTCCTCAAAGGCCTTTTTGTCTGACAGGTCAATAAATGAGCCTATAACACTCACAACGTCACCTTTTTTATTTGTTTCAAAGGCAGAGGCAAGGAAATAGCACCATATCCACCGACCTTTTTTATGTTTGAAGCGAAACTCAATAGGCTTATATTCCCTGCCGGAGACAAGAAGCTGTATGTGTTCTCTCACAGATTCCAGATCATCAGGATGGCATAGGGAAGATAACTCTTCGTCCGACAAGGTATTTATCTCTTCAAGGGTATACCCTAGAATATCGACGCATCGATTATTAAAAAAGATATTCGTTTTCTTCTTAATATCATAGATAAAAATGCCATTGGTAGAGGTGTTGGCAATACGCTCTGTAAATTTCTTTTCCGTTACAATCTGTTCTTCTGCCTTTTTGCGTTCGGTAACATCAACAAAACTAATAAATACCTCCTTTATTTCTCCGTCAGCTTCGAAGACAGGGAAACCATTTACCATCAGCCAGAGAATATCATTTTTCTCACTGACAACGCCCATTATACGGTTACTTAACATTTTTTTAGTCCTAACAACACGCATAACCGGATAATCATCCAAAGGTACAACGCTCGTATCCTCGTAAACAAATTTCCAGTACGGATCAATCGCCTTCTTCCCTCTCATCTGCTCTTCACTCAGTCCCAGTAAATCACTAGCCTTGGGATTATTGAGAAGGATATCTCCCTTGCTATCGTGTACGACCACGCCTATCTCGGTATTGGCAAGCAGACCCTTGTATCTGTTTTCACTTTCTTCAAGTTTGTTTTGAATTTCTACGACTTGCGTAATATTTACGAAGGTTATCACCAATCCTTCAATTTTTTTATCAGCGGTAATAAATGGGCTTATTCTCCGCAGGAAATACTGCCCTTCATGATCACATAACTGTGCCTCTTTCACTCTCAGATCAGCAAGAACAGCCTTGCAGTCTTCAATCATTGACTTGCTGTCGTCTTCATTGAAGTTGGAAGCAAAGCTTGAAATGCTCCTGCCGACATCCTCTATCTGCAGATTAAAATGGTTTTGCAAAGCGGGAGTAAATTTGCGGATACGCAGATCGACATTTAAAAACAGGGTGCCTATCTCTGTTGAATTCAGCAGATTATTAATATCATTATTTACACTGGCCAGTTCCTTGTTTGTTTCCTGCAACTCCGTATTTACCGTATACAACTCTTCGTTTACCGATTGTAATTCCTCGTTGGTACTTTGTAACTCCTCATTCGAGGCCATCAGCTCCTCGTTGCTTGACTGAAGTTCTTCGTTACTGGTCTCGAGCTGCTCTACCATATACTGCAGCTGCGATTTGCTGTTTTTCAGTTCGTCTTCGAGTTCGGAAATACGCTGCTTGTTTATTTCATCAGCTTGAGTATTATTTATAACTATCCTTTTATCCAGCTCACCTTCCTTATCCTTGCTGAAATGAATAATGTACACTGTATTAAAATTTTCAAAATCAGTGACTTTACGAAAGCCCAGGTCAAAACAATACTTCTGTTTTCCAACCTTGTTTATCACATTGGTAACTATAACTTCGACATTTTGTTGCTCTACCTTTCGGATGCCGCTGCGTATAATGGTCGCTATTTCCCCACTCACCAATCGTAAAAGATTTCCCTGAAAGACCCCCTGGGTAATCGCCAGACGCGTAGTAATATCACCATTGACAAAAAGTATATTGAAATTAGCATCAGTAAACACCATCGCCGGACTAAATTTCTGCCCCATGAATTTGTAAAACGCGTTCTCCGGATGCTGCTTGAACCGATACTCAAACTTGGGGATTTGCATTAATGACTGGCTGCTGCTGGGAACAACATGAACACGTTCTTCCAGTACACTGGGCACAGGGGCACATTTTGTGTCTGTTACACACTTATAGATTTTCCATTTTGAGCTGATTATCTCAAAAGAAGATGCCTGGCGCCCAAGAGATTCGCTGCTTCCAAGCAATAGATAAGCACCTTTCTGCAAAGAGAACTGAAAGTTCTTCAGCACTCTTTCCTGCACATTCGATTCTATATAGATGAGTAAATTCCGGCACGAGATCAAGTCTATACGGATAAAGGGGGGATCTTTTAACAGATTATGCCGTGAAAACACGATACGATCCCTGATACGTTTAATAATCCGCATCTCACCAGATTCTTCGGTAAAATATGTATCGATATATTTTTCAGACAGTTCTCTGACCGAATCAAGCGGGTATATCGCAGCTCCAGCTTTTTTCAGGGCATCCTCATCAATATCGGTGGCAAATATCTTAAAATCAACATGTAATCTTTCTCTTTTGATATAATCATCGAGCAAAAAAGCAATGGTAAAGACCTCTTCTCCTGTTGAGCATCTAGGGATCCATATTCGTATAGGTGTTTTCGTCTTTATGTGTTTTTCACAAAGTACAGGTATCACCTTTTCTTCCAGAATATAAAAAGCCTCTTCATCACGAAAAAAACCTGTTACCCCTATCAAAAAGTCCTGCTTTAACGTCTCTATCTCATCAGGATTATCCTTCAGATAGATAAGATAATCATATAACTTACTAAAGTTATTAATGTTCATCTGTTTTTCCAAACGACGTAACAACGAATTTTTTCTATACTGCTTAAAGTTGATAGACGTTTTTTCCTGTATCAGGTCAAGGATCTGAAAGTAGATGGAACGGTTGGATTTTTCTTTTTTTTCTGCCAGAGATATTTGATGATTGGGTATTTTTGTAAGTGTTTCGGCTATTTTTTCAGGAGACAGGATAAAATCAATCAAGCCTGTCGCAATAGAACTGTTGGGCATCCCGTCAAACTGCGCGCTTTCAGGATCCTGCACCATAAGTATCCCACCGGCTTCCTTGATACTTTTTATGCCGCGAGAACCATCCGAACCAGTTCCTGAGAGAATAATACCGACAGATTTATCTCTATATTCTTCACCAAGAGAATGGAAAAAGATATCAATGGGTAAATTCAAATCGCGTTTTGGACTTTTATCTATTAAAAAAAGCCTGTCTTCCTTTATATACAGATTTTTATTTTTCTGATTCAGGTAAATGCAGTTCGGTTGTATGACCTGGTTATCTTCAGAGGTGTAAATCTGCATCTCTGTATGCTTGGTCAAGAGCTCAGGCATTAAACTTTTAAAATTAGGTGATAAGTGCTGCACTATGATAAACGTCATTCCTGTGTCATTTGGAATGTTATCGAATAATTGCTGAATGGCATCAAGCCCTCCTGCTGATGCCCCTATAGCCACAACAAAAAAACCTTTATCAGACATAATTCACCTTACCTACCAGTCAAAAAACACCAAGCCTAACAACAGATAACCCTTATACTGTTAAAAGAATACAGAAAAGGAAGAAAAAATCAATAAATAAATCAAAAGGATACAAAAAAAAAGATACGTTACAAAAGATATGTTACAGCAACAAAGCCCGCCGCCAGCAGCACGATAAAAATAACACAGAAAGCGTTAAAGTATTTGTCGATATATTTTTTTACAGGGGCTCCAAATGTAAAAAAGAGGAAGGCCACGATAAAAAAACGGACAGAGCGGGCAAGGATGGAAACCAGGATAAAGGTGATAAAGTTCAGTTGGAATCCACCAGCAGTAATTGTAAACAGCTTATAGGGCAAGGGCGTAAAGCCTGCGGCAAAGATGGCAAGAACATCCCACTGCTGGTAAAGATGCTGCACCAACTCATACTTTCCAGCCAGACCATAAAGCTCCACAACCCGCATGCCAACGCTTTCCATTGCCCAGAAACCAAGGGCATAGCCAAAGGCTCCACCTAAGACAGATGCCACTGAACAGATGGCGGCATAGAGAAACGATCTTTTTGGAAGGGAAATACAGAGCGCGATTAAAAAGACATCTGGCGGGATTGGGAAAAAAGAGGATTCAGCAAAGGCAATTAAAAAAAGGATGTACACGCCATAAGGGCTCTCCAGCCAGACCATAATGGTATCATACAGTGAACGCAGCCAGCCTTTTTTCTCCCCTCTCATTTTGACGTTGTCCCCGTTAACAAGACCATCCATACTGACCGACCAGATCGACAAAGCGCACATGGTCAAAAAACTGCACCGAAACGGCACCCTCCTCCTTCGTGAGAAAGTGCAGTTGCTGTCTGTCACGGTCGCCCACAGGCATAATCATCCGGCCGCCTTCAGCAAGCTGTTCTAGCAACGGCTTCGGCACTTCAGGCCCTGCTGCTGTGACGATAATAGCATCATAGGGGGCAAATTCACTCCAGCCGTTGGTGCCATCGGCAAATTTTGAAACGATATTATAATAGCGCAGCTGGTCAAAGGCTCTTCTTGCTCCGGCAAGTAACTGATTCACCCGCTCGATGGTATACACCTTTTCACACAGCCTGGACAACACCGCCGCCTGATAACCAGAGCCTGTCCCTATCTCCAGTACACGTTCTGTACCTGAAAGTTTCAGAGCCTGGGTCATCAAGGCAACAATATACGGCTGGGAAATCGTCTGTCCGCCCGAGATAGGAAGAGGGTGGTCACCATAGGCCTGTGAGGCCATGGCATCATCAACAAAGAGATGCCTGGGCACCTCTGTCATTGCCAAAAGAGTAGCCTCATCAACGATCCCGCGGGAAACGAGCTGCTCTTCCACCATCCGTTGGCGACTGGTCAAATATCTATCTCTCACAGCTACTGCTCTTGCCAGGAATAGTCATCCAGCCAGTCAAACTCATCCCTGGTAAACCGTTTAAACGCACATGACTGAACAATATCGTCAACGAATACCACCCGCACTGAATCAACTGCTTCATCATCAAGGAATCTGCCAACCAGTGGAGTACGTTGAAAATCGGACTGAATCTTCTCGATATAGAGCCACTCCTCATTACCGTTTGCAAGCATCCTCCAGGTATCAGGTTCACCAAGACAGGTAAGAACATCATTTTTGGACGAGCTCTTCGGTTCAATAAGAATTACCTCAGAGGCAAGATGGCGGACAGTTTTGTTATAACATCCTGTAACGCTTATCAGGCAGAATAACAAACAGATAATTATATTTATACGTATAATTACAGGCATTGGGTTCTCCAGAAAGGTAGAGGTTTTCAATCTTCCTGGTACGCTCTATAAACTGATGCCCTTTATTTTTCAACATTTAAAATAAAGGGCATCACTCATCTACATTCTCTTTTGATCTGACTCTCTCTCCCAAAAATCCCTTTCCATCTCAAACCAGGAGAGATGAAGATTCTTGCCAGATACTTTTGCTCAATCAAACACCTGCGGCCTTGTTTAAAATACGATAATTCCGCTCAACCATTTCCAGCGGATCAACCACAAGGCCTGCCTGAATCATGGCATTATCATATACCTGAAAGGCAACTTCTTTGGCAAACGCTTCATCATCGCTGACAAGAGCCGATAGTTTTTTAATCAACGGATTGGCAGGATTAATCTCCAGATTTTTCTTACTGCTCGTAGCAACTCCGCCCTGCTCCTTCCTGTTATAGTTCAACACGCGTTCCATCGAAGAGGTCATATGGGAATCAGGATTGACAATCATGGCTGGCGAATCGACAAGCCTTTTTGAAACCACTACATCTGCGATCTTATCTTCAAGGGTCTTTTTCAGCCATGCAACAAGATCTTTTTCCACTTCAGCTGTGCTGGCATCATCATTTGCAGCACTTTCCTCCCCGGCTGTTTTGGGCAGGGAGATGTCAGATCGCTCTGCAGAAACAAGTTTTTTGCCGTCAAACTCGCCCAGATGATTGAGCACAAAGTCATCGATGGGCTCCAGTGTGTAGAGAATCTCAATATCATTTTTCTTAAACATCTCCACATAGGGACCAGATTCAATGGCAGCCCGTGAGGCACCATTAATATAATAGATCTCTTTCTGGTCAGGATTCATACGGGCCACATAGTCAGAAAGTGCAATGGGCTCATTTTCTTTCGATTTAGAACTCTCAAAACGAATCAATTTAGCCAGTTCATTTTTAAACTCAAAATCAGAGGTAAGCCCCTCTTTGAAATAGATCCCGAAGGTTTTCCAGAACTGAAGATATTTTTCAGGCTCTTTTCTGGCCTCCTCATCCATATACTTTAAGAACCGCTTGGTAATGACCTTGCGCAGCTTTATCACCAGGGCATTATCCTGAAGCGCTTGTCTGGAGATATTAAGCGGCAGATCTTCACTGTCTACGGCACCTTTGAGAAAGCGCAGCCATTCCGGCAGGATATTTTCTGAATTCTGATCTATAAGAATACGCTGACAGTACAGGTTCACACCCGGATCAACCCGGCCGAAACCCATGATTTCAAAATTTTCCTTTGGCACGAAGAGCAGGGCATTGATTGCCAGCGGTGCATCTGCTGAAAAATGCAGGCGATAGGTGGGCTCATCAAAGGCGTTACCAATAAATTTATAAAATTCATTGTACTCCTCATCACGTATCTCAGATTTATTGCGAGTCCAGAGGGCCTGCACCGTATTTACGGTTTCACCTTCCAGTTTGATAGGAAAGGGAACAAAGGCAGAGTATTGTTTGATGATAGTTTCAACCTTGAATTTCTGTGCATATTCTTCAGCCTCTTTCTTTAGTTCCACAATAATTCGTGTACCCCTATGCAAACCCGGCATTTCAGTAAGTGTATACGATCCTGATCCATCAGATGACCATTCATTGCCCTCACTGCCGTCCCAGGACCTGCTCTGTACCCGCACTTTGTTGCCAGCCATAAAAGCGGAATAAAAACCGACACCAAACTGCCCGATCAGGTTCACATCGTTTTTCGCAGCCTCGGCAAGTTCAGTTAAAAAGGTGCTGGAACCGGAATGGGCAATGGTACCAAGATTTTTTTCCAACTCAGCCCGGCTCATTCCAATGCCGGTATCGGTTATGGTAAATATCTTCTTTTCTTCATCGAGATCGATGGTTATCTCCAGCGGAACATGGCCGTCAAAGATGTCTTCTTTGGTTAAACTTTCATGACGTATCTTCTCAAGTGCATCAGCAGCATTGGAGATAAGCTCCCGAATAAAGACATCACGCTCGGTGTAGAGCGAATTGATAACGATATCCAGTAATTTTTTTGTTTCCGCCTGAAACTCATGTGTTGTTGTTGTCATCATCTACCTCATTCATATGTTAATGGCACATCATCGATTTTTCAGCTAAAAAGAGTCGCTTCATGTGGTCTTTTCATTGATTTTTTCTACCAAGTCGGCGAAAATGGTAAGCACATATCAGATGGTGTCAAGACTTTTACCTGCACTGTTTCACCTCAGATTGCACGGGAGAATCCACATGAAAATCATAGCTTTTGGTGATATCCATATGGCAACAGATGCCTTCCAGAACATCCCGAATCTCGATAAGGCTGATTATGTCATTATAACCGGGGATCTCACCAATTTTGGACATACAAAAGATGCGATCACGGTACTGGAATCTTTACGGCAATTCAATGAAAATATTCTTTGTCTTGCCGGGAATCTCGACAACAGTGATGTTAATGACTATCTTGACGAGCTGAAGATCAATCTCCACAATCAGGCTAAACTACTCTCTGACAAGGTATGCGTCTACGGTGTCGGCGGATCGAATCCCACACCATTTAGGACACCCTGGGAATTCAGTGAAGAAAAACTGCTGTTTTTTGCAGATAATGCCTATGCGAAGGCAAATGAGCTGGTTATGAAAAGCTGTAAGGAGACAAACAGTGATTTGCCGCTGCTTTTCATCTCCCATACCCCGCCCTATGATTGCGGCCTCGATCAGCTGCGAAACGGCAGTAATGTCGGCTCCCCTGCTATTCGCGAGCATATCGAAAAACACTGCCCGGATCTCTGTATTACCGGACATATTCACGAGGCCAAAGGAGAAAGCAGCATCGGCACCACCACGCTCATCAATCCAGGCATGATTGCTGACGGCGGGCATGTGCTCATTACCATCAACACGACCATTTCAGCGACACTTTTATGACACAGCATACAGATACACTTATCATCGGGGGGGGACTGTCAGGCCTCACCGTAGCACATCGTTTACGTACATTCGGCTATGGACATTCATTTATTCTCCTTGAAAAAAACGCTCGCACCGGCGGTGCCATTGTAACCCACAAGGATAACGGCTACACCAGCGAGATCGGCCCGCACGGTTTTCTGGACAATTGCAAGGAAAGCAGAGAGATAGTAGAAGATCTCCGTCTGGAATCAGAAATTATAAAATGCCCTCTGTCCACCTTTGTCCGCTACGTACTCATCAATGGCGATCTGCTGATGATCCCGCAAAGCCCGTTGAAAATCATCAGGCAACCGCTCATCTCCTGGCCAGAAAAACTTCGGGTGCTGGCTGAAATATGGAAAAAACCGCTGCCCGGGGAACCCACTGTTGCAAGATGGGCAAGCCACCGTTTTGGCAAGGCCATCCTTCCCTTCCTCGATGCCGCGTTTACAGGCACCTACGCGGGTGATATCGACAGACTGACGATAGATTCCGTAATGCCCGGCATGCGTAACCTTGAAAAGCAATACGGCTCAATAATCCGGGGCGCTTTTGCCACCATAAAGAAGGGCAAGAAAAATGGTGCCCAAAAGAAAATACGTCTGCCTGCCATGACCAGTTTCAAGGCGGGCATGGAAAGATTACCCGCCAGGATGACCGAATTTCTGGAAGAGGGGAAAAATCTCCTGTATAACTGTGAGGCAACAGCTATCTCCCATGATGGCAATCACTGGCTTGTCACCTCTGAAAAAGGTCTATTTACGGCCACAAATCTGGTAATAGCCACTCCGGTAAATGCCGCGCTTCCGCTGCTCACACAAATATCACCGCCACCGATGCAGCACATTCCAACAGCAACCATTATCTCGGCGGTCTTTGCCTTTTCAGATGAGGAAAAACTGCCTCCAGGCTTTGGTTATCTGAGTCCTGAACAGGAAGGTCGGTTCACGCTTGGCTCATTATTCACCTCAAATATGTTTCCAGACAGGGCACCTGCTGGTCACATACTCTTTGAGACGCTGATAGGCGGCAGAAGACATCCAGAACGGCTGCTCCTTGATGATGCAGAACTCATTGAAAAAGCATATAAAGATGTCAAAGAGGTGCTGGGTCTACATACAAAACCGCTGTATGCAAAGATACTACGCCCCGATAATTGTATTCCTCAAATGGAAGCTGGCCATCAGGCTCTTTGCAAATGGAAGGAAGAGCTGGTCGGGACACAACATAATTTGCACGTTCTTGGCTTTGGCTGGGAGGGTATCGGCATAAATGATATGATTACAAGCGGCGTGATCACAGCTGCAAAGATCATGACCGCTGGAGAGAAAAATTCGGAAGTCGAGATTAAAAAAATATATTTTTAACGAGGCTGAAAATTTCACAAAGCGAAGGCCAGCACGGTTCATCCCGAAAAAACCGTGCTCTGCCACTATAACTTCTTCAACTTACTGCTGAGAAACGTCAGCTGCTCGTCAACGGCAACACTTCTGTGCACCTTCCCTGAAACGGCTTTAATGGCATGCATCACCGTGGAATGATCACGGTTAAACTGCCTGCCTATGTCTGCAAGAGAGGATTCTGTATGTTTCCGGCATAGATACATTGCCACCTGACGTGGAAAACTCACCGCCTTTTTTCTGGAACGGGATTGCAGATCCGTCACCGGAACGCCGTAATGTTTTGCAATAAAATCACGTATCATTTCACAGGAAAGTTGACGGTTGGAGCCAACAATAGAGGCAATAACATCTTTAAGCAGGTCAAGATCAATCCTGCCCTGCTGCAGCTGAGCCTTGGCCTTTACCCCCACAAGTGTGGATTCAATCTGACGAACATCACCCTGCACATGCTGAGCAATATAGTCAATGAGATCACCGTCAAGCTCGACATTGTACTGTTCTGCCTTTTTTCCCACAATACGGGTTCTGGTGATTAAATCCGGAGGCTGGATTGAGGTAATGAGCCCGGATGTCATACGTGATCGCAGCTCACTATCAATTCCTGTCAAATCACGTGGTGATTTGTTGGCCGTAAAGATAACCCGTTTATCACCTTTAATTAACACATCAAGCAGTTCATTCAACTCCTCCTGTGTTTTTTTCTTCCCGGCAAGGGCGTGAATATCTTCAACGAGAAGGACATCACAATTATTATGATACTTCTTTTTAAAGCCATCCATGGTGTTTCCCTTAATGGACGTTACCATCTCAAAAGAAAACTGTTGTGCTGTCAAATAGTGAAGACGGGTCATCGGAAAGTTGGCCAGTACATAATGGGCTACAGCATGGGTGAGATGACTCTTACCAAGCCCGGTATCGCTGTTTATATACAGGCATGGGCCAATGGAATCATCACAAAGAGATATCGATCTGCAGGCTGACTGGGCAAGAATATTACTCTCCCCCACCATAAATTCTTCAAAGGTATATTTCGGATGCAGCGAACGGGTAGAGGATCCCCCCTCAGGAATGTTAGGCAACCTCAGCTGTTTTCTCTGTCTCTCGTTCGTATTTGCTGGAATCTTGCCGGCAGCATTACCTCTCCCGCCAACAGTTACTATAATTTTTCTCTTCCTGGAATCCACTGAATCTATCTTTTCCTGAATAACATTCAGATAATTTCTCTTGATATAGGCACTGAAAAAACGATCAGGACAACCAAGCTGGATATTGTCAGCGTGTATAGACATACATTCAAGCGGTTCTATCCATAACTCATAGATACTATCATTCAGCTCCTTCCGGAGCATCTCTTTTGCACTTTGCCAAACCATGGGAAATTCTTCCTTCACAAGGTAATGATTACAAAATCGTAAATAAGAAATTTTCCTATCATGCCTTCATCAGAAAAATGACTGATAGATATATACAATTACTGGAAAAATAATCCACAAATGTACCTTCCCTGCCATCGCATCCGCCCGAGATACATTACAGGCTCTGATAAACATCATTTTGGGAAATTCGTCAAAGACCATTTTCTGATATTTCAGACATACATCATCCGCATGGCTCAGATATCTTGAAATACATATTTACAAGGGGTTTGCCACCGTTCACAGCTGACAATGACATAATATTAAGGTCTTAAAAAAAGTATTATATTCTTTTAATAATTTCTATAGATTATCATGACAATCCACATTTTATCAACAATTTAATATTACAATTAAACTCGATTTTTCTGAATTTTTATAAAATTATCTTTAAATATCTTAATATTTCATTATCAAAAATGCATTTAGCCTAGACAAACAAACCGTTTAGAAATGATTATATTTTTTTTATTTTTTTTAAACAGCGTTTCTATTTTCCCCTGTTTGATACCCTACATCTTCTGCTTCAACAAAACTCTGGCAAAGGTAATCACCCGCACCTCACGAGCGCCTGAGGCAAGTAAAACTCGCGTACATTCCCCGACTGTGGAGCCTGTTGTATAGACATCGTCAACAAGACATATCTTTTTATTTATAATAATATCAGTATCTTTTAAAATAAATGCATCTTTCACATTCCTTTTCCGCAGAGACAACCCCAATTGTGTCTGCGGTTTTGTTTTTTTATTTTTCATCAGGGTCGAAGGGGCAATAGCAATACCGCTTTTTTTAAAAAAAAGCTTTGCCAGCAACAGGGATTGATTCATTCCCCGCTCTTTCAATCTTTGAGAATGCAGCGGCACTGGAATAATCAGGTCACATCCGATAAACGGCGAAAAATCAAAATGACCGACAATTTTTTCCATCGGCTTCAGCACCGTGGTATCATTTGCATACTTGAGCCGATGCACCAGCTGCCGGGGAAAGTCTTCATACACAACAAGGCTTCTGGCAAGGCTATAGGGCGGAGGATTTTTAAGACAATCACCACAGAGATGACTCTCCCCGGTGAGCATGGGGATACCGCAATGAAGACACAGCGGCGGTCGTATCCTTACAATCTCCTGCTCACACGAACGGCATATACCATTTTCCTGCGAAGCAATCCCTTTTCCACACAGGTGACACGCTGAGGGAAAAAAAATATCAAGGAACCCTTGCAGGCTGTCATCTATGATATCAGAAAAGCGCATATATAATTTTGTTATATTTTACAGAGCAAGAATCTTTTCATTTTACCTTAAACATGGCATAATGTCGTCCATTCTAAAATGCCTGGGTAAAATATACCGTTGTTTTATCTTCTGTTTATACACCATGTTAATAACATTTGTACAGAACAGACCAGCAGTACTGATATGTAAGGAACTCCAATATGAAATATTTACAAACAAACATGTATCCGTTATCTCTTAAAATACTTGTCTTCTCATTGGTATTTCTTTTCTCCAGTGCCCAGGATCTCTGGGCGGCAGAACAGGAAAGTGTAACCATACTGGTCTTACCCGCCAAGATAACACCAGCTGAGAAAAAACTATCTCTTGAAGAAGATTTTGACCAATATCTGCAATCTGCTTTTACTGAAAGCAATGTCCTGTTTCTAAAAAGAGAAAAAGCAGAACAACTGCTTGATTACACAGCTATCTGGCCTCCTCTGCCAGAGACAATTCCACAGCAGACACCCTTTATAGAATATACATATCTGGCAGCAGGAAACCTGGCAGAGTTAGACGGTCAATTCCGTTTAGACTATACAGTTTTCAGCCGTTACTCTCCAACCATGGTCAAACATTTTTCTGTTTCAGCAGACAGTGTGCAGGAACTTTCGGCAGCAGCAAAAAAACTGGCCACACTCATTCTCGCCTACACTTCCAGGCAGGACGCAATCGCCTCAATTACCACGTTGGGAAATGAAAAAATTGATTCCGGTGCTATACTCAAACACATTACCACGAAACCGGGGGATCATTACGACCCCGCAATGCTCCGCAAAGATCTAAAAGCCGTTTATAAAATGGGATACTTTGACGATATTCAGCTAGAAGTGGAGCAAACCCCCGAAGGAAATGCTGTATTTTTCAATATGGTTGAAAAACCGGTCATTACCTCTTTACATATCACCGGGACAGACAAGGTAAAAGAAGAAGATATTAAGGGAGTACTCACTATAAAGGTACAAGACATCCTCAATCCAAATGAGATTACCAAAAACAGCGAAGCAATACAACTTTTATACAAATCAAAAGGGTACTACAATACCACGGTCACAGCCGAAATAACAAATCCGACTCCTGATACAGCTGCACTTCTGTTTAAAATAGATGAAGGGAAAAAGATATACATCAAAGAGATCCAGTTTGAAGGGAATCTGGCCTTTGACGACGACACGCTCAAAGATGAAATGCAGACACGGGAAAAGGGGTTTTTCAGCTGGCTCACCAACTCCGGTCTCCTCGATTATGACAAACTGAATCAGGACAGCAGCAGGATTCTCGCTTTTTACGGAAACAAGGGATATCTCGATGCAAAGATAGGAGAACCCATTGTCACCCAGAAAGGAGAGTGGCTCTATATCACCTTTGCTGTTGAAGAAGGGACACAATATAAAGTCGGTGAAGTAAGCCTGGATGGTGATCTGCTTGGTGAAAAGGCCAGGATATACAAACAGCTTAAGCTCCCGAAACAGCCTTATGTATCACGAAGCATCTTACGAGAAGACATCCTCGCAATCACCGATTTTTTCGCAGAAAATGGGTATGCCAACGCCCAGGTTCACCCGAAGATCAAGAGAAGTTCATCAGACGATGTACTGGATATCTCTTTGCAGATCGACAAAGAAGAGCTTGTCTATATTAACCGCATTGAAATAACAGGAAACAGCAGAACACGTGAAAATGTAATACGAAGAGATCTCAAAGTGGAAGAAGGCGGAATTTTAAATGCCAAGGCATTACGGGAAAGCGCACAGAAACTCCTTTATCTGGAATTTTTTGAAGATGTCAATATTACCCCGGAACCGTCTTTTAGCCAGAACACTGTTGATCTCACCATCGAGGTCAAGGAAAAAAGCACTGGTCAATTTTCCATTGGCGCTGGATACAGCTCAGTTGACAAACTTATATTCACAGGAGAAGTTTCTGAAAATAACTTCCTGGGCACAGGAAACATCCTCTCTGTTTCAGCTAATCTAGGCAGCGAAAGTACCCAGTACAACATCCGCTACAGAGACCCTCGTTTTCAAGACTCATATCTCTCCTACTCGGTCAACCTGTTCAATATGGAGAGAGAATACAATGATTACACAAAGGAATCCACTGGCGGTTCACTCCAACTGGGCTACCCCGTCTGGAGAAAATGGCGGGGCTATGCAAGCTACAGTTTTACTGACGCAAATCTTACAAAAATCAGTGAAAACGCATCCTATATTATCCAGCAGTCGGCAAATATCCATACCACAAGTGCCTTGAAGTTTACCCTGCGACAGGATACCCGTAATAGACAATTTGGAGCGACCAGAGGCTCCAGGCATACCCTCACTGTCACCTATGCAGGCGGCCCGCTGGGAGGAGACAGCGAATTTACCTCGCTCGAGGCTTCAACCAGCTGGTATTTCCCATTTTTTTCCAACTGGGCATTCCATGTAAAAGCAACTGCAGGCCAGGTGTTTGAAAATGAGGAAGACTCTCTGCCGATTTATGAACGGTTTTTCCTTGGCGGATTAAAAAGTATCCGCGGATTTGACTATGCCGATATCAGCCCGACGGATCCAAAATCGGGAGAGAATATCGGTGGTGATAAAATGTGGTATACCAATTTCGAGATTATTATCCCGTTATTCGGTGAACAGGGTGTAAAAGCTGTTGTTTTCTACGATATGGGAAATGTCTTTAACGATGATGAAGACTGGAGTTTTGATGAGATCAAACAATCAGCCGGGCTTGGTATCCGCTGGTATTCCCCGATGGGACCG
>PDWJ01003063.1_pt1 | contig 18581 bp, 17 predicted proteins | sample 1430881 | NCBI WGS metagenome assembly PDWJ01 (sample SAMN01162460, study PRJNA174530) | Oral metagenome, whole genome shotgun sequencing project. | biome: Marine environment; feature: Marine mammal; material: Swab sample of the gingival sulcus; isolation source: swab sample of gingival sulcus...
CCATGCAGATGTTAAAACAACAGAAATTTATACACATGTTATGGAAAAAAATATTTCCGCAACGGTGAGTCCCTTAGATAGATTAGAATAATCACTGTGCCGACCAGCCACACGGCGAAGGTCTGCACAGCGATTCAATTTAAAGATTAGAAAGCTTCTTATCTGTTTATAACCTTAAAACCCTGTTTCTCCAAAAAATAACCTTTTACCCTTTAATAGCCGGACTATTCGCATAAAATTTGGGAGAATTGGGGCCATTTTCATGGGATTTCAGCGGATTCATCAATTATCAAACAGGTGCTTTAGCCCATGGGCAAATTTATGTTCACCAGCCATGAATTATGATACACAAGGGGCTATGAAAACAATAAACAAAAAGAATGTTATTCTTGCCTCGGGTTCACCGCGTAGAAAAGCGCTTATGACCCAGGCAGGTATACAGTTCAAAATTCATGTGGCTGGTATTGACGAATCTGAAGTTGATCCGGGCATGGCCCCCCAAGATTATATATTATCCAGATGCCTGGACTATTGGGGCTGACACCATTGTGGCGCTTGATAATACGATTCTCGGTAAACCTGCCGATCACCAGCAGGCCGTAACCATGTTAAGCCGGCTGAGCAACACAGAACACAGTGTCTTTACCGCCTTTACCATCCTGAAACCGGACGCGGATGACAGGATTACCCGGGTTGTAAATACCCAGGTGCGGTTTAAAGCGCTGTCCACGGATGAAATCAACTGGTACGCAGACACCGGCGAACCCTATGACAAAGCCGGAGGTTACGGGATACAGGGGATTGGGGCCTTTCTGGTTAAAGAGATATCCGGATCCTATACCAACGTTGTTGGCCTGCCCGTGTGTGAACTCATTGAGGCCCTGACATCTTTGAGGGTAATCCGTTTCAAGGGAGCAAAATAACAATGCAGATTCAATCCAATATAAAAAAAATTCATGATGACATAGGTGATGCCGCACAAAAAAGCGGACGGGATGGATCCCGTGTGACCCTCATCGCAGTGAGCAAAAAAAAGCCCCCTGAAATGATCCAGCAGGCCATTGAAGCCGGACACCGGGATTTTGGGGAAAATTATATCCAGGAAGCCATGGAAAAAATTGATCTTCTTGGCAGAGAATCAGCGACTTGGCACTTTATAGGACATCTTCAATCCAACAAGGCCAAATTTGCGGTAAAATATTTTGACCTGATTCATACTGTGGATACGGTTAAACTTGCCAGGGAGATCCACCGCCAGGCCCAGAAAATCGGAAAAATACAGGAAATTTTACTCCAGGTAAATATTGCCCGGGAAACGACCAAGTCTGGTGCTGAAGAAAACGAAATCGTTGATCTTGCAAAACAGATCTGCCGGTTTGATCATCTGCATGTGTCAGGATTGATGTGCATGCCGCCTTTTTTCGATGATGCTGAAGATACAAGAGTTTATTTTAAAAGACTTAAACAGATCAGTAAAGAAATTGAAGCGCTCAATCTTCCCAATACAGCCATGACCCATTTATCCATGGGTATGAGCAATGATTTTATCGTGGCTGTTGAAGAAGGGGCAACCTTAGTGCGCGTGGGTACAGCCATTTTCGGAGAAAGAGTATGAAAATTCTTCTGCATGCCTGCTGCGGACCCTGCACCATCTATCCCCTTGAGGTGTTAAGAGATATGGGCATGGAGGTTATGGGATATTTTTACCGGCATAATATTCATCCTTTCACCGAATGTATGAAGCGTGAAGAAACATTGCGTGATTATGCGGATCAGATGAATCTGAAAATGATCTGGCAAAAGGGGTATGAGCTTGAAGAATTTTTGCGTGCCGTGACCTTCAGGGAAAAAAACAGGTGCAGGTACTGCTACCACGCACGTCTGAAAGCCAGTGCCCTGGTTGCCAAAAAAGGAAAATTTGATGGGTTTTCCACAACCCTGCTCTATTCAAAATTCCAGAATAGTTCCCTGATCACGGAAATCGGCCAGGGTTTGGCAAAACAATATGGCCTTAAATTCATTTACCAGGACTTTCATAAAGGCTGGAAACAGGGCATAGAGACCTCAAAAGACCTGGGCATGTACCGCCAGCAGTATTGTGGCTGTATTTACAGCGAAAAAGACCGATATTATAATTCAGGCGGTCGGCAAGCACGGTGAAAAGATGCGTTGCCACATCAGGATATTTTTCTATAATCTCATTCAACTTATCTCCCGGAAACCGTTTAACCTTGGCCCGGCCCTTTGAAATAATGGACGCAGACCGCGGCGTACCGGTTATGGCGGCCATTTCCCCGAAATACTCTCCGGGCTGGGTAATCTCTGCAATCATTTTACCGCCCTTGACCACATAGACAGAACCTTGAACAAGCTTGAAAAAATCAATATCCGTGTTTCCTTCACGGATAATCACATCCCTGTCCTCGTATTGTTCAATATCCGGGTTCACCAGATAGGCCGGCAGGGCCTCTTTTGAGATAACGGTTTTTCTTAACACTTCCTCCAGGGATGTCTCTGCTGATTTCACCTTCACAAGGCCTGCATCCCGAAGGGTGATCATGCCTTCGGAGATAGCCACCTTGCGCAGCTGGTCTTCGGGCACTTCGGCAGAGATCGCTTTGCCCACCTCATCGGTCACTTCCATCAGTTCATATAACCCAACCCTGCCCTTGTATCCGGTACCATTGCAGTGAGGGCAGCCTTTGGGGCCGTATATGGTCAAATCCGGAATTTCACTCTTGTCAAAGCCGTACAATTCCAGATCTTCAGGATTATGACCGGTCACAACCTGCTTGCACTCCGGACAAAGCCTGCGTCCAAGACGCTGGGACAACACCATGGTAACGGATGAGGCAAGCATATAGGGCGGAATACCAATATCCACAAGCCTGCCAATGGTGGACGGACAATCATTGGTATGCAGGGTGGCAAACACAAGATGACCCGTCATAGCCGCTTTGATGGCGATCTCAGCCGTGTCAATATCGCGGATCTCGCCCACCATGATAATATCCGGATCCTGCCGGAGAAAGGCTTTCAGGGCTGCGGCAAAGGTCATGCCGACATCTTCTCTTACAGGTACCTGGTTAATACCTTTAAAGTTAAATTCCACAGGATCTTCAGCGGTCAGGATCTTGATATCATCCTTGTTCAGACGGTTGAGAACGGAATATAAGGTGGTGGTTTTTCCCGAACCTGTGGGTCCTGTAACCAGAAGCAGACCATAGGGTCTGGAGATACAGCGTTTGAGCATCTCAAAGGTACCGGGTTCAAAGCCTAAGCGGGTCAAATCAATGCTTAACGCACTCTGATCCAGGATACGCATAACAATGCTCTCGCCAAACAGGGTGGGCAGCGTGGATACACGGAAGTCCACGGATTTTTTCTTACCCAGCCGGAGTTTGATTCGACCGTCCTGAGGAATTCTGCGCTCGGCAATATCCAGGGAAGCCAGAATTTTTATCCGCGAAAGCACGGCATTTTTAATTGACAGCGGCAGGTTCATGGCTTTGTACATACCGCCATCCAGGCGGTAGCGCACCTGGAAAGATTTTTCAAAGGGTTCAATGTGTATATCTGACACGCCGTCTTTGATCGCTTTGGTTAAGATGCCGTTTACCAGTTTGATGATGGGGGCATCCGACGCCATGAATTCATCCTGGCCGGCATCTGTATCCACGGCAGCCACCTCAAGCTCCTCGGCAGCCTCGGCAACCAGGGAACCGAAATCCTCAACCGAAGTGACCGGTTCCTCCTCTTCTGCCTCGTCCTCAAAATGAAGGAAACTTTTATACTCTTCATCGGAAATTTTATAAAAATCACGATACGCCTGGATGATATCATTTTCAGTGGCAACAAAAGTCTGGATGTTTTTTCCTGTTTTTTTGGCAAGATTTGCCACCACATCGGTATCCGTGGGTTCCGCCATACAGACCTGTAGATCATCCCCGGCCAGTTTCAAGGGAAAAACCAGACTGTTTTTGGCTTCATTATAGGGCAAAAGCTTCAGAGCCTTGGCATCCGGCTTGATTTCAGATAACGCGATGACTTTATAATTGTATAATCGCCCGAGCACCTTGACGATGGTGTCCGGATCAATATAGCCTTTCTGGAGCAAAATACCCGACAGCCGCTCGTTGGTCTTTTTCTGTACCGCAAGGGCCTCGTTGAGCATAATGGAGGTAATCTGTCCTTCTTTGGAAAGGATTTCACCAATTTTAACCTTGCCGGCACCAGACTGATCTTTGATGGTAGATTTAAGGCTGGAGCCGGATTTTAATGCAGTGTTTCCGGCCATAAGATATCCTGAAAATTATTATGAGTGTTATGATTTTTTATGATTTCCGGCGACCCGGATGCCACCGGCCAAAACCAGAAGAAAGCCTAGAAAGTAGGAACAGAACTTTACAATTCCGATCTTATTTTTAAAAAACGCAATGGTTTCAAGTTGGGGGATCACCTGGGGCACCCTTATGAAAACCGCGATCCCCACAACGATCAAAATAATACCATAAAAAAATGTAAGCTTTTGTTTATCCATCTTACTTCCCACCTTCAAGGCCGGATAATTTCCGGTCAAATTTCTCTTTTATTTTGTCTGCCCTCTCAGATATTTCCGTAAAGGTGTCAAACAAGGTTTCAATGTCGGATTCCAGTTTAGCATGTTCTTTGGATAAAGTGGCAATTTTTAATCCATCCTGATCCTGGGATGCATCAAGCAATTCCTGGTTCACCCGGGCCATCTTGGCTTCCTTAGCCTCTATCTCATCTTCAAGTTTGTTTATTTTCTTATTTATGGGTGTTAACTGCTTTGACCTTTGGGCCACAATCTCTGATCTTTTCTTACGCAGTTTTTTTTTGGGAAGCGGTGAGCTTTTTTGGGGCTTGACAGGGATCGGTTCTTCATCCTCCCATCCCTGTTTTTCAAGAAATTCCTGATAGGTGCCCTCAAATATTTCAATGCCGCCGGCGGTAAATATGACCAGGCGGTTGGCCAGGGCATACAGAAACATCTCATTATGGGTCACAAGGACCACGGCGCCTTCAAAGGCATTTAAAGCCGCCACAAAGGCATCACCGGCCTCAATATCAAGATGGTTGGACGGCTCATCCAAAAGCAGAAGATTCAAAGGCCGGATCAGCAGTTTTCCAAGCATGACCCGGGCTTTTTCTCCACCAGACAGCACACTGATCTTTTTTAACGCCGCATCCTGTTCAAACATCATGGCACCGCAGATGTTCCTGGCGGCCTGGCGATCTGTTTCAGGATAGGCATGCAGGATCTCTTCTTCCACAGTGAATTGCGGATTTAAGCTCTGGATATTGGTCTGCTCAAAATAGCCGGTTTCCACACCTGGATTGGGTTTCACCCACCCTGCATCGGCAGTTATATTCTGGCTGATCAGTTTAAGCAATGTGGTTTTCCCTTTGCCGTTTTTGCCGATTACCGCCACACGGTCACCGGGGTATACGGTCAAGGAAAAATTTTGGATCAAGGGATTGCCCTTTTCATACCCAAAACTCAAATCCTGGGCCGTCAGCACCTGTTTGCCGGCAAAAGGCAGGTAGTTAAAGGAAAAATCCAGATTTTTAAGTTCTACCAGCTTGTTCTTTGTTTCAAGCTTGGCCAGGGTCTTGACCCTGGACTGCACCATGTTGGCCAGTCTTGCCTTGGCCCGGAACCGGGTGATGAACAGTTCAATCTCTTTTCTGCGCTTCTCCTCATTTACCCGGGTTTTTTCATATATCTCCTCGTCCTGGGCCACCTGGAGATAATACTTGGCCGTGTCACCTTGTATCTTTTTCATCTTTCGGCGGTGAATCCCCACAACATGGGTCACCACATTATCCATAAATCCCCGGTCATGGGTCACCAGAAGCATCTCCCTTGGCCAGGAAACAAGAAACCCTGTAATCCAGCGGATGGATGTAATGTCCAGATAGTTGGTGGGTTCGTCAAGGATTAATAGATCAGGTTCGGATACCAATACCTTGGCAAGGTTTAAACGCACCTGAAACCCGCCGGAAAACTGCATGGGATCCTTTTGCATCTCCTGTTCTGAGAATCCCAGACCTGACAGGATTTTTTCAGCTTTCCAGAAATGATCCCGCGCATGGTCAGGCAGGCCAAGCATGGCCTCTTCAAGCACAGTGGGTTTACTGAATTTTATATGCTGGGAAAGTACACCGACCCGGTATCCGCTGGGCATAATCACCTGCCCTTCATCGGGGTGATCCATGCCTGCGATGATATTTAACAGCGTGGTTTTACCATGGCCGTTTCTTCCCACCAGGCCCACCCGTTCTCCGGAATTGATCTGCATACCGGTATTTTCAAGCAAAACCTGATCTGCGAATCCTTTGGTTATGGATTCTATATTCAGCATTTATTTCTCCTGTTTGCTGTGCCTGCCAGTTGGCCAATAATATTATCATTGAAGCAGTAATTTATAAACATTAGATTTTATTTCCTTGATTTTTCCAAAGCTTTAATAGTAAACGTTAATATTTGGCAGGCTTTACTAAAAAAATCAACATGCTTTAACCATATAAACGGTGATTTAAAATGACCAAATACATCTATGAGTTCGGCCCTGATAAAACAGATGGAGATGCAAGTCAGAAAAACCTTTTGGGCGGAAAAGGTGCCAACCTAGCCGAAATGGCAAAGTTGAAGTTACCTGTTCCGCCAGGTTTTACCATATCAACGGAATGCTGTAATCACTATTTTGATTTAAACGGACGTTTCCCTGATACCCTTGAGGGCGAAATTCTCAAAGCCATGGCCAATATTGAATCCCAGACCGGCATGGTTTTTGGTGATCCGGAAAATCCATTGCTTGTATCCTGCCGGTCCGGCGCAAGAAGCTCAATGCCCGGCATGATGGAGACCATTTTAAATGTGGGTCTGTGCACAGCAACGATTCCAGGGCTGATCAAAAAAACCAATAATGAATGGTTTGTTTATGATGCTTACCGCCGGCTGATCATGATGTATTCAGATGTGGTTATGGAAAAAGCCGAACAGATCACTCCAGGGGACGGCATGGGGATCCGCCTGAATCTGGAAATGATGATGAACAACCTGAAAAATGACAAAGGCTATGACAATGACACGGATATTTGCGTCGAAGATTTAAAGGCCCTTTGCGAACTGTTTAAGAAAAAAATCCGGGAGGATCTGGGTGCCGATTTCCCTGATGATCCCAAAGAACAGCTCATGGGGTCCATCGGTGCTGTATTTAAAAGCTGGAACGGAAAACGGGCCGTCTCCTACCGCCGCATTGAACATATTCCAGATAGCTGGGGCACGGCCGTCAATGTCCAGACCATGGTTTTCGGTAATATGGGCGAGACCTCCGCTACAGGTGTTGCCTTTACCAGGGATCCAGCCACAGGGCATAATAAATTCTATGGTGAATGGCTGGTCAATGCCCAGGGTGAGGATGTGGTGGCAGGCACCAGAACCCCCAATCCATTGAACAACGACACCCAAAATGCCCAGAATAAACACCTGCCCTCCCTGGAAGAATCCATGCCCGCGCTGTACAAGCAGCTGTTTGATATCCGCAATCTTTTAGAAGCCCATTATAAGGACATGCAGGACATTGAATTCACCATCCAGGAAGGCAGGCTGTACATGCTCCAGTGCCGGGTGGGTAAACGCACCGCAACCGCTGCCCTGAACATGGCCATGGACATGCTGGAGGAAGGTACCATTGATGAAAAAACCATGGTATGCCGCCTTGATCCGAAAATTCTGGATGACTTGCTTCATCCCATTGTTGATCCGGAAGCGGAACAAACCGCCGTAAAAGTGGCAGAAGGTCTGCCGGCAGGACCCGGCGGTGCATGGGGACAGATTGTGTTTACGGCTGACGATGCAGTGCAATGGGCCAAATCAAATAAAAAGGTCATTCTGGTCCGCGAAGAGACCAATCCCGAAGATATTGAAGGCATGCGGGCTGCCGCAGCCATTCTCACAGCAAGGGGCGGCATGACCTCCCATGCGGCCCTGGTGGCAAGGGGATGGGGCAAATGTTGTATTGTTGGTGCAGGCGCCCTTAAAATCAACTTTGAAACCAAAGAACTTCGTGTGGGAACCCGGGTGTTCAAGGAAGGGGATACCTTCACCCTTAACGGTACCAAAGGGATTGTATACCAAGACCAACTCAAGATGAAGAACGCATCGGAAAATGTCAGGTTCAAGGCATTCATGGATATTGCGGATAAATACCGGACCATGCAGGTTCGCACCAATGCGGACACCCCGGAAGATGCCATGACAGCCCTTGATTTTGGGGCCCAGGGGATTGGACTTTTCAGAACAGAGCATATGTTTTACGGTGCGGATTCCGATAAAGCCCTTTTCCTCTTGCGCAGAATGATATTAAGCAAAACCTGCGAAGAAAGAGAAGCTGCCCTTGAAGAACTGTTCCCCTTTGTCAAGGAAGAAATCAAGGCCACCCTGGAGGTGATGGACAATCTGCCCGTGACCCTTCGCCTGCTGGATCCCCCCCTGCATGAATTTGTGCCCCAGTCACGGGAAAATCAGCAGGAGATCGCCGATGCCCTGCACATTGATATAGAAGAAGTGTTCAAGCGCAGCGAGAAGTTGCTGGAATCCAATCCCATGATCGGGCACAGGGGAGTCAGACTTGGCATCACCTATCCTGAAATCTGTCACATGCAGGTGAAAGCCATATTTGAAGCAAGTGCAGAACTGATCAAAGCGGGCAAACATCCCATCCCTGAAATTATGGTGCCTGTCACCTGCAATGAAAAAGAGCTGGCCTTTGTCCAGGAGATCGTTACCCAGTGCCATGATCAGGTGCTTAAAGCTTACGAAATAGACGCCCTGCCCTATTTGTACGGCACCATGATCGAGATCCCAAGGGCTGCGTTGATTGCAGATAAAATGGCCGAATATGCCCAGTTTTTCTCCTTTGGCACCAATGACCTGACCCAGATGAGCTTTGGATTCTCAAGGGATGATATCGGCGCTTTTATGAACGACTACATTGACAATGCCATTCTCAGTTCAGACCCCTTTGAGACCCTGGACCAGGAGGCTGTGGGGGGGCTGGTGACAACAGCCGTGGAACGTGGCCGCAAGACCCGTCCCGACATCAAGCTGGGCATCTGCGGAGAGCACGGCGGGGATCCCGAATCCGTTGTCTTCTGCCATAAAACGGGACTGAACTATGTATCGTGTTCACCCTACCGGGTACCCATTGCCCGGCTTGCTGCGGCCCAGGCTGCCATTATGTATCCTGACTGCCCATAGGTAACGATCATGAACAAAGGCCCAAGGTCAAAATTAAAGTGGAACATATGATGAATCTACACCACTGGTGGCTGGCCATCCGGCCCAAAACCCTTTTAGCTGGGGTTTGCCCAGTTGTTGTAGGCGCAGCCTGCGCTGTGTCTGAGCACAGGTTTTCAGCACTGATGTTTGCAGCAGCCCTGGCAGGGGCGTTATTGATCCAGATCTCCGTGAATCTGGCCAATGATTATTTTGATTTTCTGCACCACATTGACACCCCGGACCGGAAAGGTCCCAAGCGTATGACCCAAAGCGGCCTGATCCCCCCTGAAACGGTTCGAAACGCATTTATACTGACCATGTTGGCGGCCTTAGGCTTAGGTCTCTTTCTGACGATCCAGGAGGGCGCTGTGATCCTGTATATTGCTATCGCCTCTGTTTTAGGGGTTGTCTGTTACAGTGCAGGCCCCTTTCCCATTGCGTCCAACGGCCTTGGCGAACTGTTTGTATTTATTTTTTTCGGACCGGTGGCAGTGCTGGGCACCTATTATCTTATGGCCGGATGCGTAACACCCGCGGCCTTCATTGCATCTGTTCCCGTGGGCCTTTTGGTCACAGCCATTATCGTGGTCAACAATCTGCGGGATATCGCAACAGATGCCCAAGCGGGCAAGAAAACCCTGGCCGTAATTTTAGGCCCTTGGCGGACCAAGGTGGAATTTGTATTTCTGGTCCTTTTCTCTTTTTTGATGCCCTGTCTGATGTTTGCCTCGGGCCGCTGGTCCTGGGGCATTTTACTGCCCCTGGCAGTATTCTGGAAATCCTATCCCGTATTTAAAACCATCTTTGAACAGGATGGAGAAATTCTTAACCAGGCCCTTGCAGACACCGCAAAGCTTGCGTTTATGTTCAGTGTCCTTTTTGCCATTGGACTCATGCTTGGATAACAGGCAGTGCCCGGATTATACGGCATCCTCCCTATATTTGCATTCATTCTTCTTGTACCCGGGCTTAGGTTCTGATACGTTATACCGTTCCATATTAACTGGTGTCAGGGAAAGCCTGATACGTTTATTGAAAGGATAGATAAATGATAAAAAAAATTGCGTTAATGATGAGTGGTTTAATGGTATTTGGATGCCTGTGCCTGACACCTGCCGGAGCAAAAGATGTTTACATCAACGGTATTGATTTTGGTTTTCCGCCCTTTGGGTATGTGGACAAAGCCGGCAATCCGGCAGGTTTTGATGTGGAGTGCGCCAACTGGATCGCCAAGGAGATGGGGTTTAAAGTCAAACACCAGCCCATGGACTGGGACGGCATCATCCCGGCCCTGAATGCCAAAAAAATCGACTTTATCGCATCCGGCATGAGTGCCACCGAAGCCAGGAAAAAGGTGGTCAACTTCACCATGCCTTACTATGAAATCAGCCAGGTGCTTGTGGTGCTGAAAGACCAGACAGATGATTTCAGCACCCTGTTGACCACGGGCAAAAAAATTGGCGTCCAACGCGGCACCACCACGGTAAAAGTCCTCAAGGAAATGGTTGCCACAGGAAAATATAAATTTGAACTTGTGGCGTATGACTCATCGGACCTGAGTATGGAAGACCTTAAAATCGGACGGATTGCCGGTTCGGCCATGGACTCCTCCATTGCCTATGAACTCAGCAAAGGCGGGGCTTACAAAACAGCCGGTACGTTTAATGCGCCCACTGAAACCTATGGCTATGCTGTACGCAAGGGGGATGACACGCTTTTGAATCTGCTCAACCAAGGGTTGAAAAAGCTGATGGCAGATCCCCAGTGGCAGGTGCTTAAAGACAAATACGACATACCTTAACAGCCAATATCAGGAACCGGGTTTTCCACAGGCTGTCGCCCCGGTTCCCTTTCCAGCCCCGGACATAACATGCTCAATTTTTTAACTCCAATAACCGACTCCCTGCCCTATATATTTTCAGGAATTTGGATCACAATGCTTCTCATTACCGGGGCCATGGGGTTAGGCCTTGTGATCGGGATCCCCTTTGCCGTGATCCGGGTGTACGGCCATCCCTTTGCCCGGCGCTGTGTGAGGCTCTATGTCTGGTTTTTCAGAGGCGTGCCTGTTCTTGTGCTCTTCTATCTGTTTTACTTTGGGTTTCTGACCTGGCTGGATCAGGTGCCAATGTTGGATTTTCTGCCCTTTGGCAATGCTTTTTTTGCAGCCATCCTGGTTTTAGGCATGATCACCGGCGCATATCAGACCCAGATATTCAAAGGGGCAATTCTGGCGTTGCCCCCAGGCCAGCTTAAGGCGGCGCGCTCCCTTGGCATGAATGATATTTCCGCCATCACATCCATTATTCTGCCCCAGGCCCTGCGGTTTTCCATTCCAGCCTGGTCCAATGAATACTCTATTGTTTTAAAGGATTCGGCCCTTGCCTATGTGATCGGTGTGGCGGAACTGATGTCCAGAACCCGGTCCGTGGCAGCCATCACCCATAAGCCCCTGCCCTTTACCCTGTTTGCCGGACTGATCTTTCTTATTCTGACCTGGGCCGGCGTTAAGGGACTAAAGCTGCTGGAGCAGAAGGTGCGGATCCAGGGATACACCCAATGATGTTTGAAAGGGGTAAACAGATATGACACAACCCATTGTCCTTGAAGCCCTGGGGCTTGTCAAGGAACTTGGCGGCAATACTGTCCTGGACCATGTGGATCTGACCCTTGCCAAAGGGGATATAAAGGTGCTTATTGGTCCGTCCGGGTCAGGCAAATCCACATTACTGCAATGCTTAAATCTTTTGCATATCCCCGAACAGGGCCAACTGTTTTTGGATGGCACACGGGTCAATTTTAAAAAGAAAGCCGATCTGTACCAGTTGCGCCAGAAAGTGGGGATGATCTTCCAGGACTTTAATCTGTTTGACCATCTGTCTGCCCGGCAAAATGTTGCCATTGCACTGAGAAAAGTAAAAAAACAATCAAAAAAATGGGCTGACAACAGGGCGTGTGAGGAGCTTTTCCGGGTGGGACTGGCCGATAAGATGGACCTTTACCCGGCCCAGCTGTCCGGAGGGCAGAAACAGCGGGTCTCCATTGCCAGGGCCCTGGCCATGGACCCGGAAGTGCTGCTTTTGGATGAACCCACATCAGCCCTGGACCCGGAACTGATCAGTGAGGTGCTGGTGGTGATCCGGGATCTGGCCAAAGCGGGTATGACCATGCTCATGGCCACCCACCAGATCAGCTTTTCCGCAGGCCTTGCCCATGAATTCGTGTTCATGGAAAACGGCAAGATTGCCGAACAGGGGCCACCGGCTGCGCTTCTGGCCCAAAACAGCGGATCACGAACCCAGGATTTTTGCAGCAAAATTTCAGAACTGACCGGAGCTGAAGCGTGAACGACTTTTTCCCCTTTATCATCCAAAAGGTTATCCCCGGCCTGAACACAGGTCTTTGGGTAAGCATCCAGCTTATTGTGCCTTCGTCCCTGCTGGGTCTTGTGATCGGTGTGATCACCGGCACATTAAGGGTTTACGGGCCCTGGCCGGTAAAAAAGCTGTGTGAATGTTATGTGGCTTTGTTCCGGGGCACGCCGCTGGTGGTTCAGCTCTATTTCTGGTACTTTGCCCTGCCCTACACAAGTTTCTGGGGGGTGCGCATTGTCATGTCCGCTGTAACCTGCGCCATTGTGGGCTTTTCTCTTTGCTCCGGGGCCTATCACTCCGAATACATCCGGGGCGGCCTTCTCTCCATTAAGACAGGCCAGCTTAAAGCAGCTCAGGCCCTGGGCATGACCCCATTTACCTCGGTGAAGAACATTGTTCTGCCCCAGGCATTCAGGTATAGTTTTACCGGATGCTGCAATGAGATCATCTACCTGATCAAATACTCATCCCTTGCCTCCATCATTACCATCAATGAAATGACCGGTATTGGCCGGGGTATTGCCAAATCCACATTCAGGAACGTTGAAACCTTTTTGGTGGTCGGCGGATACTATCTGATCATCGTCACCCTTGCCGCTCTTCTACTTAACTTTTTGGAAAAGCGCATGGAAATTCCGGGTTTTGACCGTAAGGCCCGGAGATAAGACCCATGGGTGATTTTATTTTAATCATGGGCCTAACCTGCTGATACGAGTCTGCTATGCCCCACACCAATCCCAACCGCAACCGGTTTAGATTCTGTCCTTCTTGCGGCAGTAACAGCCTTAATCCAGACAGCGTAAAATCATTTGAATGCCGGAAATGCGGATTTGGTTTCTTTCTTAACTGTGCGGCAGCAGCCATGGCCATCATTCTCGACAATCAAAACAGAATTCTGGTTACCGTGCGTGCAAAAGCCCCCGGTAAAGGCTTCCTTGATCTTCCGGGCGGATTTGCTGAACCGGGAGAAAGTATTGACCATGGCTTGATCAGGGAGGTAAAGGAAGAACTGAACCTGGATATCTTTGACCTTGAATTTTTCTGTTCCTTTGCCAACACCTATCCTTATAATGATGTGGTATATCCCATTACCGATATGGCGTTTACTTGCAAGGTCAGGGATTTCTCGTTAATTACCCCCATGGATGATGTGGTCGGCTTCAAGTTTATCCCGGTCCATGATCTTGACACCGGCATGTTCGGCATGGACTCGGCACGAAAGGTACTGGAAAAATATAAGAGCCTGTTTGATAATTGATGAATCGGCTGCAATCCCATGAAAATGACCCCAATTCCCCCAAATTTTATGTCAATAGTCCGACTATTAACATAAAATTTATGAAAATTGGTTCTCATTTTCACAAGATTTCGCTTCGATCCCCTAATTATCAAACAGGCGCTAAAAAAATTCATTTTTAGAATGGCCGTAACCCAGGGAACGTATTGCGTATTTAGTTAATTTGTGGTTTAAACAATCCATGAAAAAAAGATATTATCGCTCAGGAAAGAAACCTTCTGAATCCAGATCAGCACATGGGATGCATTACCCCGAGCTCACTGCCGGGGCGGATAAAACATTAAAAAAAATATTTCGTCAAATCGGTGTTCCCGAAAAACAGCCATTCGCACCGGACCCGTTTCAGCTTAACGCCATTGAGGCCATCAACACATCAGATTGTCTTGTTACCGCCCCCACAGGTGCCGGAAAAACCTGGATTGCGGAGCAGGCAGCCGAACAGATATTGAAAAACCACGGCAAAGTATGGTTTGCCACCCCGTTAAAGGCTCTGACCAACTCCATCCATGCCGGTTTTTCAAAAATATTCGGCAAGGAAAATGTGGGCATTCTCACCGGTGACATCAAAGAGAACGCCAACGCAGACATCATCATCGGCACCACGGAAATTTTAAGAAATCAGCTCTATGATGCCATGTACACGGGTGAGAACCTGAAATGCGATCTGATTATCCTGGATGAAGCCCACTACCTTGGCGATGCCGAACGCGGCGTGGTCTGGGAGGAGATCATGATCTACCTGCCTGTACGCATCCCGCTGCTTTTATTATCCGCGACCATCGGCAATCCAGACCAGATTGCAGGCTGGCTGTCCACCATCCGGGGCAAGGCGTGTAAAGTGGTGGCAAATACCCAACGGCCTGTGCCCCTGTTTCCGCTTTTTTTTCATCCCTCGGGCACCCTTTATCCGCTGCTGGAAAAAACGGGGAAAAACGGAACCCGAACCCGTCTTTATAAAAAAGTCTATAAATTTAACCAGTCAGGCAAACGTCTGATGCTGGCCCCGCCGGGCAAACTGCCCAGGTTTTCAGATATCCTCAAGGTGCTTTCCCACTTTGATCTGCTGCCGGCCATCTTTTTTTTAAAATCCCGGGCAGAATGCGACCGGGCCATAAAATTATGCGACGGCAGTCTACTCAAGCATGCACCTGAAAAAAAACAGGCACTCAAGGAGCGGCTTGTACAACTCACGGCAGACAATCCCCATTTATCCGCCCATCCCCAGCGGACCTGCCTGGAGGAAACCGCCACAGCGGCGCATCATTCAGGGCACTTGCCCGCCTGGAAGGTGGTGGTGGAAACATTAATGGCCGAAGGGCTATTGGATGCCATGTTTGCCACCTCCACGGTGGCCGCCGGCGTGAATTTTCCGGCCCGGTCCGTTGTTATTCTTAATTCCGACCGGTTCAATGGTCGGGACTTTCTGTCATTGACGCCCAGTGAATTCCAGCAGATGGCAGGCCGTGCCGGACGACGCGGCATGGACAACATCGGCTTTGCCACAGTGCTGCCGGGCAAGTACATGGATCTCTCCCTGGTGGGCAAACTGGTCAATGCCCCGCCTTTAAATGTGGACTCCCAGATCAAAATTGATTTTTCCATGGTGCTCAATCTTCTGTTATCCAACACCCCGGAACAGGTGCGCACCCTGTTAGAGAAATCCTTTGCCTCCTATCTCCTTGCCACTGGTGCAAAAGCGGGAAAAAGCGGCAGAAAAGCCAGAAAAAAATTCGGCATCGACATGGAATATTTATGGCTGGATTTCACGCAGCACATGGACTTCTTGATCCAGGAAGGCTTTGTTACGCCTCAAGGAACAAGGCCCTGCGCTCTGACCGAAGATGGCATCTGGGCCTCAAAGCTGCGCATTGATTCGCCGCTGCTTGTGGCCCAGAGCCTCCGGGACCAGCTGTTACCCGAACACGATCCTGCGCTTTTGGCAGCCATGATGGCGGCATTTGTCAATGAAAAGGAGTTCAAGGATGATATGCTGTTCACTACGGCCCTTTCCAAACGGCTTAAGGATGCGTTTCTGGTGTTGCGCCGGGGATTGAAACCCTTTGCCGTAAAAATGCTGCAGGCAGGATTTCCCGCGCCCAACCTGTTTATCCAGCCGGCGTCCCTGGTGTATGCCTGGGCCCACGACACCCCTTGGGATGAGCTCATGCGCAAGTGGGATTTTGCCGAAGGGGATTGCGCCAGGCTGATCCTGAGAACTTCCGAGAACTTACGCCAGATGACCCATCTGCATCAGGATTTCCCTGTTTTTGCCAAAACTGCGGCACAAGCCATTGACATGATACGCAAAGCGCCTGTGGTCACAGAATTTTAAAGAAGACTGGCCTTGATCATCTTGGGGGGAGCACCCCAACCTGCACGGTGAACCCAATGAAAATCAAAGCCGGAATAGAATCCAGGAGGTCATATGTCCGAAGATACCAAAAAAGTGATTTACTCAATGATCAATGTGAGCAAATTCCATGGCACCCGCCAGGTGCTCAAAGATATTTCCCTGTCCTATTTTTACGGGGCAAAAATTGGTGTGCTGGGCCTTAACGGCTCAGGCAAATCAACACTGTTAAAAATCATGGCAGGGGTGGATACGCAATTTGTGGGTGAAACCATTTTATCCAAGGGCTTTACCGTGGGATTCCTTGAGCAGGAACCGTTGGTGGACTCGGATAAAACCGTACGGGAAGTGGTGGAAGAAGGGGTTCAGGAGACCGTAGACCTTTTAAACGAATACGAAAAAATTTCCGAAGCCTTTGCAGACCCCATGTCCGATGATGAAATGGACGCGCTTTTGGAAAAACAGGGAAAGTTGCAGGAAAAACTTGACCATATTGATGCCTGGGATCTGGATGCCCGGCTTAAAATGGCCATGGATGCCCTTCGCTGTCCGCCCGAAGAGACCCCTGTCAGTGTGATCTCCGGCGGTGAAAAACGCCGGGTGGCCCTGTGCCGACTGCTGCTGCAAAAACCCGACATTCTGCTTTTGGACGAGCCCACCAACCATCTTGACGCGGAATCCGTGGCCTGGCTGGAACAGCATTTAAGCCGGTTTGAAGGCACGGTCATTGCCGTCACCCATGACCGCTATTTCCTGGACAATGTGGCAGGCTGGATTCTGGAACTGGACAGGGGCGAAGGGATCCCCTGGAAAGGCAACTACTCTTCCTGGCTGGAACAGAAACAGCAGCGCCTGGCAAAGGAAGAAAAAAGTGAGAGTAAACGCCGCCGGACACTGGCCCGGGAGCTTGAGTGGATCAACATGTCACCCAAGGGCCGGCGATCCAAATCCAAGGCCAGAATCAGCGCCTACGAAGCCCTGCTTAACAAGGACAGCAAACAGCAAGAACAGCAAATGGAGATCTTTATTCCACCGGGACCACGGTTGGGTTCAAAGGTTGTTGTGGCCCAACATGTGGCCAAATCCTTTGGAGACAAACTGCTGGTGGAAGATATGGAATTTGTGCTTCCGCCTGGCGCCATCGTCGGGGTGGTGGGCCCTAACGGTGCTGGCAAGACCACGCTGTTTAACATGATAACCGGGAAGGAAACACCCGATGCCGGCACCATTGAAATCGGCGACAGCGTGCGCCTGGCCTATGTGGACCAGGAACGGGATACCCTGGATCCGGAAAAGACCATTTATGAAGTGATCTCTGGCGGAAGCGATACCCTGGTCCTGGCAGACAGGGAAATCAATGCCCGGGCCTATGTGGGTAAATTTAACTTCTCCGGATCAGACCAGCAGAAAAAGGTGAAAGAGATCTCAGGTGGCGAGCGCAACCGGGTCCACATGGCCACCATGCTGCAAAAACAGGCCAATCTCTTACTTTTGGACGAACCCACCAATGACCTGGATGTCAATACCATGCGGGCATTGGAAGACGCCCTTGAAAGCTTTGCAGGGTGTGCTGTGATCATCAGCCATGACCGGTGGTTCCTGGACCGCATCGCCACCCACATCCTGGCCTTTGAAGGCAACAGCCAGACCCTGTTCTTTGAAGGGTCTTATTCAGATTACGAAAAGGATCGCAAAAAACGGCTGGGTATCAAGGAAAACCAGCCCACAAGAATTAAATACCGCCAGTTGACCCGGTAAGGCCCATGGTCAGAATTAAATCTGCCACAGCTGTGCCGGTTTTTAAGTATTCATCAAGGCACGCCAAGTGATGGGGAGCCCTATCCTGTTTAGAAGTTTTTCAGTTCTTGTATTCCTTGCAATTCGTTCACCACCTGGCGAACATCTGCGATACATCACCTGCCTTTGGGGTTTGTTGATTCACAATTACAATTTCCGTATTTCTTTTCACCTATAATGCGGTTCATAATTGTAGACTTGCCATGTTTATAAAAGTCCTCTCGGATATCTTCTTCCGTATAGTTGAAACAATAACATACTTTTTCTTTGGTCATATTTTGTTCTTTCTTGACAATAAATAAATCAACATATTATTCGGAAAATAAGTCAATTAGCCCCATGATCAAAATAAAATTGCCCATCTGCTTGTCTTTTAAGCCACCCTCGGCGTTACGCCAGCAGACACATATAACCAATATGCGTCCGTTGGCGTGCCTTGATGGTGACTTAAAATCC
>PDWJ01003787.1_pt1 | contig 18574 bp, 18 predicted proteins | sample 1430881 | NCBI WGS metagenome assembly PDWJ01 (sample SAMN01162460, study PRJNA174530) | Oral metagenome, whole genome shotgun sequencing project. | biome: Marine environment; feature: Marine mammal; material: Swab sample of the gingival sulcus; isolation source: swab sample of gingival sulcus...
TTTGGATCTGGCTTTGGCTCAGGTTTTGGTTCTGGCTTTGGCTCAGGTTTCGGTTTTGGTTCAGGTTTTGGTTCTGGATTTTCTACTTCTTTATTTGCTTCTTTTATCTCTTCATCTGCTTCAGCAACGTCCGAAGCAAAAGTATCTTTATCATTTCCATCTTTTGCTAATTCTTTTAATTCTTCTTTCATCTGATTTTCATCAAGATTAGGATTTTTCTCTTGAATTTGAGATTCTAAAGCTTCCCCTACAGTTTGGTCTCCATCTGAAACTTCTACTAATAGAGTATCCACATCAACTTTTTCAGGGTCAATTTTTTCTATTATATCGATTACTTTTTCCATAGCTTCAGCTTTAGCTTCAGCTTTTTCTTTAATAATATTTGGAAGTTCTTGTACAGCCGTATCTATATTAAATTCTTGATTTTCATCAGATAATGCCTGAATATCAACTTGAATATCACCTGCATTAGCATTAACACTTGGAGTATCAAGAACTGTTTTAGCTATTTCTCCCAATTGAAGTAATTTTTTAGCTTTATTTACATCAGCTCTATTTTTTGGTGTAGCAATAGTACTTGCAGCTGTTACTGGGTCAAAATCTTTTACAAGTTCACCTAATTCATCAGCAGCTTTAAGTGCTTTTTCTTTTTCTTCACCTATTAATTTTTTAGCTGCTTCTTTTTTTGCTTGAACTAAAGTTGTCAAGTGAGAAACATATTGAGAATCTCCTGTTGCTTTAAGCATATAGTCTAATTGTCGATCATTAGCATCAAACTCACCATTATTATTAACATCTATCCATGGTTTTGAAACTTGTATTTCACAACTAGCTGAGTTATCCTCCCTCGCTCTCCTACAGTATCTGTAGTAGCAACAACTTTTCCATCACATATTAATTTAGCTGGTTCAGACAATTTAATAACATAACCATCAACTGCCTGAGGAGTAAGTGTATTATTATCACTACTTCCTCCTTTACCACTACTTCCGCAAGCTGTAAATACTAACATACTACTTGCAACAACTGATAAATACTTTAATCTATCCATTCTTTTATTTCCTTTATAAAATTTTTATAATATAACTTTCTTACATTAATGATAATCAATATCAATAATGTAAGAATTTAGCAAAAAAAACTTTATCTAACATTAATCATTAAGATAAAGTTTAAAATTTAATATTTTTTTTAATTTTAGTGAGATACCAAAACTTTCCATACAAAGAGAGTAGCGAAATAAATCGCCACTCTTTTATTCTATTGTAAAGTGTACAGTTATTGTATTACTCCACGTATTTGAGTCTTTATATTTTGCTCGTAATTGTAAATCATAAACACCTGTTGTTGTTTGATCAGTAAATTCAATACTCCACTCTTCAAGAAAAGAGCTGTAACTCCCCACTGTAAATTTATCTGTATGGTTTAAAATTTCTAAATCATACTCTTTTCCAGATATCTTGCTTTCTACAATTTTACTTTCGGAAATATAAATCTTTTTCCAATTTAATCGTATAGGGTCATCGGTTGTTTTTGTATATTCCTGTTTTAATACAAAGTTTGGATCTGCACTTGGATCATAAGGATTTTCTTCATCATTACCTGTTCCACCTGAAGTATCATCCTCATCATAATCTACAGTATCAGTATTTGTATATGCCTCTCCTATGATATTTATAGTTACTGCATTTTCATTTGGATACTCAACTCCATCAAAAGTACCTGTAACTTTCACCTCTAATACATCTCCCTCTTGAGCAGTTTTTCCTGCTTTTAAAAATAGTGCATATACACCCTCTAGTGGTGAGCTATAACCTCTATAAACTTTTCTAATATAGTATTTATCATCTGTACTTGAAACTAAAGTATGGATAATATCACCATCAGAGACAGATACACCATTAAACTCAGAGTTTAGATTTGTAGAGTTTTCATTTAGTTTAAATCTTTTGATTAACTCTATAGTACCTTCTTCATTTTGTTTTTGTTGGAATAAGAATAAAGGAGTTATATTTTTATCTCCTGAGTCTGTTAATGCTACTTTACTCCACTTATCAGCTTTATTTGCTAAATCAACATCAATAGAGTCTATAACTCCTGGGGCTGTTATAGGATAAATTCTAAATGATAAAGTAGCTTCGTTACTTTTTAAATTCTCATCATCTTGTTTGACAGCTTGAATTTTTACTTTATATTCACCTGCTTTTGGAAGATTTGATTTATTAAAGTATAAGACATGTCCACCAAGATAAGCTTCTAGTTTATCTTCAAAATATTCTGCACCTTCTTGGATATAAGTAGAAGAACCATCTGCTTTAAACTCAACATCTACTACTTTAATATCAATTCCTGTTAAAGATGATGAAGTTGTAATAAAATCACTATTTTTTGCAATACTAAAATAAGTACTTGAAGGATATGTTTTACCATTGACAATAGTCCCTGTATAATCTTGTAAAACTATATCTAGTTTTTCTTCAATAACCTCATCTGTTGGCATAGGTCTTTGTTCTACTATTTCTGTTTTATTTTTAGCTCTTAATTGTAAAGCTTGATATGTTAAATCATCTTCATTTGTAATAGTTAAATCAAACTTAGATGTGATATATTGTATATCAGATGACTCAGTATCTTTATATGGTATTTTTGCCACAACTTTTAAAGTCTTACTTTCTGCTGGTTTTTGATCTTTATTTAACACTACAGCATAGTATTTACTTCCGTAGAATTCTACTCTTTCTATTCTATAAATATCATCAGAGTTTTCTAATTCAAATATAACATCATCTGTAACCGCATTTGTGTTTGCAAATGGGTTTAGTTTATGTTCATTAATTGGCTCACCTAAATGATTTGTCTTAGCAAAGTTACCAATTTCAAAAGTAAATAAAACTGGTTCATTAGTTGATTTTAACTTATAGTTATTTGAATCTTTTACATCTTTTACCATAACTTCTGTTTTTGCTTCAAGAGTAGTTTTTTTAACTATTACTTTGATATTTATAGTTTCACCTATTTTTTTATCTTTAGCATCTACTACATCTATACCTAGATCATACTCTTGCCCCACCTTTAAAGCTAGCTTATTATCTGGTTTTACATATAAGTAATTATGATATCCATCCCATACTTCAAATATATTTTTATTTCCTGAAACAATTTTAAAGTTTGTTAGAGAATCTATAGTTTCTATTTTTTTTCTAATACATTTATCTTTTTCATCACCTGTTTTATCTGCGCAAGTAAAAATTTCATCATCTTTTTTCAAAGTTATAACTTTAAATAAATCATTAGAATCAGTACTACTTAAAATATCTGGTGAACCATCTTGCATTCTATAACCACTACTTACAGCTATTTCTATATCTGTTTCTTGTGGTTGATTAACTTCTACTGAGAAACCTTCTAAATCTGTACTTGATGTTCCACCACCTGCATTTGCCCCTGTATCAACTTGATCATTTTCACCAATAGTTAAATTGATAGTAAAATCACCTAAATCATATCTTTTTTGAATAGTAATAGCATAGGTTTTACCCTCTTCTAATATAGATTTACCATAAGTATTTAAAGTCAAATCTTTTTGTAAATATATTCTAAATAAACCATCTGTTTCACACTGAGTTCCTGGGCTTTGAGATAATCCTATCCATGAATTAAGTGGTTTACAAATATCTTCACTCCATTGTCCATTTTCCTCTTTTACCTTAACACTTTTTATGGTAAAGCCAGGGAATGACTCACTTTTTGGAATAATATTTGATATCTCATATTGTCTATCTTCTAGATAATCAAGGGGTTCTATTGCTGAAAGAGAGATACCCTCATATCTATTAAAAATATTTGCTGGGAAAGTTAGATTTAATTCGCTGTTATTTCCTAAACTATATTTTCTTTTTACATTTTCTTTTTCATGAGTATCTACTGGCAATACTGAAGATAAAGCTTTATCATCTTTATTTGTAACACATCTAAAAAAACCTTTGCTTCTATTGTGTACTGGTTTTCTATTAAAGAAGTTTCCTACAATCCAAGGATATCTCGCACCATCTTTAAGTGAAGATGATGAAGTTAAAGTATAATCAAATCCTTCCAGCCTATGTTGGAATGTTCTTGAACCTCTTGAGTTTAAAGAATAAAATACTTCATTTGCATTTGCTACCCTCCAATTTTTAAATCCAGCGAAACCCTTTCCATTGTCTTCTTCATTTAATTTCGCACAATACTCTATAGCATGTGGTAAATCCCCAAATCTTCCTACATTTTCAACCCAGGAGTAAAAGGCTTATCAAGATATACAAGATTTGTACTTGGGTCATAAGAAGTTTTATCTTCCTCTAGCACTACAATATTATCAAAAGCAGCATCAGGGAAAAGAGAAGGTTTAGTAGAATCTATATTTCTCACGCATCTTACAGAATATTTACCAAAACCTGTGTCTAAACTATTTCCTATAAGATTAGTAACTCTACCGTATTTATCTACACCTATAACTCTATCTCCTAAAACTGCACTTTGAGATGAATCAGAAAAAGATATTTCAGATTTAGAATAATTTTCAAATATCCCATCTGCTTGCATATTTATCGAAGTAGTAGTTACTAGTTCTTTTACATTTGGCATTCTCCAATCATTATGTCCAGCATAAGATAATTTTTCACAATAATTCATAGCCTGTTCATAAGTTATAAGGTCATTTGGAGTATCACCTTCAGAAGTATAAGAGGTATCTTGCCACATAAGATTTGTGTATTCATTTGTTAATACTCTATCACTACTTGCATCTACTTCAAAGTTTAAAACTTCTCCATATCTTAAGCTTCCATCGTCTTTTTCAAACCAAACTTTTCTTTGTCCTGTCGTTGGAATTCCTCTAGGTAGTTCTATCACCGAATATACAGGTTTTTCTTTTGTATATTTACCTTTACTATCTTTTAAAGCTAGATAATTTATAGATACTCTTTTTTCTCCATCTTTATTAGTAGGAGGACTTACAAAAGTAATTGTATTTTTAGAACTTTCATCATCCCAAGAAGAACTATCAATTTCATAGTTAAGACCCTCTATTGTATAGATTTTTTCTATTTTTTCCATATCTTCTAAGTCTTCTTTTGACTCTTGAGATAATTTAATATCAGAGTTTTCTGCAAAATAAATTTCTAATTTATCCCCAATTAATAGAGTTTTTAAAATTAGAAGTTCTGATGTTGCATTATTTCTTTTATTTATGTTGTATTACTAAAGGTTCCAATGCTGGATTATTTTTTGCTCTTACTTTTTCAATATCTTCTAAATCTTTTATTTTTTCTAAAGACTCAGCGGCATTAAGCATATCTTCAGATATATCTTCATCTGTCATAAATATCTCTTTTAATCTGATACTAATAGCATCTTTGATTAAAGAAGTTCCTTGCATCTGTGTTAAAGACAAATCGTCGTCGCTGGTTCTAAAGTGTGTTCTAGCATCGTTTAATCTAGAGTCTAAAACAACAGCTAGAGCTTCTTTATCTTTAGAAGTAGTTAAAGTTATAGCATCTACTTGTTCTATCATAGATTTTACAGCTTCTTTTGCTTTTGATATTTCTGTACCTGTAAGACTATCTATTGTAGATTTTAAATCATTTGATAAATTATTTGCAATAAGTCCATAAACCTCTAAACTTTTAGCAATAATCTCTACATCTTCTTTTAGATTGTAAGAAGAAGTTAGTATATCCACTGCTTTTTGTAAAACCAAAGCATCTTTATATAACGCTTCACTTTCTAAATCATTACCATAAATGCTTTTTAAAGTAGTTTCTATACTAGGTGCAAGCACTAACAGCGTAGAGAAAGGACTTAAAACAACTCCTTCCTTATTTTCTCCTTTTAAAATACTTATTTCACTTCTATTTGATTGAATATTTAATCCTCTAACAGCTATTATATTAGTATTGCTGTCAGATTTTTCAGATGGAGTAACTTCTAATTTAAATGTAGAATCTTCCTTAGTTATAGCTAAAGGTTCATTATTATCACAAAGATTATTTGCATTTGTGTCCAAACAAATCCTTGCATTTTTAATATCTCCTAAAATACTTCCCTGTATTGTTTCTTTTCTAGTCTTATATGTATCAGGTATATCGACTTTTCTAAAATCCAATTGATTTGTTAAAGCCTTACCACTATATCCATCATGGGTAATTCCCAACTCTATGCTAGATAAATTTTTAAATTTATCTTTATGGACTTCATATAAGTACTCTTCAGGAGTCTTATCCTTTCTAAAATCACCATCTAGAACCATTGTATTATTCGTAGAATTATTTACGTTGTTTGAGGCACTACTATTGTCATTTGAAGCACTTGAGCTATTAGATGACCCATTTCCGCCCCCTCCACAAGCAACTAATAACGAACTCAAAACAATTGAAAAAAGCAACTGTTTTTTTCTTGTCATATCGCTGTCCTTTTTTATTAAAATTTTTGCAAATCTATCAAAAAAATCCTTATAACTTCATTAATGATAATTGTTATTGATATTCATATTATTAAGATTTAATTTTTTTTCTGTTAGAATCTGCCAAAATTATATAAAGGAACAAAATGAATAAGTTTGTTATAAGCTTGTTTGCCGCTTCTGCTTTAGTAACTTGCCTAAATGCAGATAAAACAAAATTGGAAGATGTATTAGTAACAGCAAAGGTAAAAAGTGAAGTAATAGATACAGCTGGAAGCTTTAATATTGTAGATGAAGAACAAATTAAAATTTCAAATGCTCAGTCTGTTCAAGGTATTTTAGAAGAGAGTGTTGGTATAAATGTAAGTGCAAATGATAGATCTCTTAATGGTAGAAAAAATATTACTTTTAGAGGGATGAATCCTGAACATACTGCTATTTTAATAAATGGTAAAAGAGTGTCAAATACTGATGCACAAATCGGACATAGTGATTTTCAGTACAACTGGATACCTATGAGTGCTATTTCAAAAATCGAAATCGTAAGAGGACCTATGAGTTCACTTTATGGTTCAAAAGCACTAGGTGGAGTGGTTAATATTATCACTAAAAAACCTATAAATGAACTAGAAGGTGCTCTTGAAATAAAATATTCTAGGTCACAAGATAAAGATCAAGGTAAAGGTATATCTTTAAATCTTGCTGGACAATTAAATGATAAGTTTGCTATAAATGCTTTTGTTGAAAAGTCAAAGCAAGATGTTGTAGAAGGGACAAAAAGGGATGATGAGTCATCGGATTTTGAGGGTAAAGATATCACAAACTTTGTACTTGATACTTGGTATACAATAGATGATACTCAAGAAGTAACGGTATCAATTTTAAATGGAAAAGAAATAAGAGATGCTGTTAGTTTTGATATGGTAAATTCAAAACGTTATGCCATTATAAATACAGTAGCAGGGAAAAATTTACAAGTAAATAATTACTTTGATAAGCTTTATAATATAGAAAAAGAGCACTACTCTTTAGGCTATAATAAAGTTCTTGATTTTGGTGTTTTCAATACTAAAATTTATAAAACTTCTTCTGATGTACATGCCGATTCTTTTAAATATACTCATGAATTAGATGATACTGTATTTAATGCAGAATTAATTTTAGATAATTTTGATAATAATTATATAGTAGTAGGAATGGATTATAGAAAAGAAGCCTATTCTAAAAAGATGGATGAGCAATATAGAGTTATAAATATTATAGGTCTACCTCCAATGGAACCAAGGGAAGACTTTTCAAATGATATAAAATATAAATCTTTATATTTTCAGGATGAGATAAGTGTGACAGATGACTTCCTTCTTACTTTGGGGGGAAGAGTTGATAAGCATGAAATGTTTAGTACAAAATTCTCTCCAAAAGTTTATGGAGTATATAAAATAGATGAAAATCAAAGATTAAAAGCTGGTTATGGAAGAGGATTTAATGCTCCAACTATATCTCAAATATCAGATAACTATGAAATGGTTAATCCATCAGCTGGACATGCTTTCAAAGGTAATTCAAAACTAAAACCTGAGATATCAGATACTTATGAACTTGGTTATGAGTATTATGGAGAGATGGATATCTTTAAAGCAACTGCTTTTTATACAAAAGTTAAAGATTTAATTTCTAGTGAAGAAACAAATATAGATACTAAAGCAAGAACTTTAGAAAAACCTCCTAGATCAATTTTCTTTGAAAGATACTCAAACATAGGAGAAACAGAACTTAAAGGTTTAGAACTTGAATATTCAAGAGAAGCTATCTTTAATAATCTAGATTTTAGTGCTCACTATACCTACTTAGATACCAAAGATAAAGATAAAAATAGAGAACTAAACTTTAGACCAAAACATAAAATAAATACTTCTTTAATATATCACTTTGATGATACTTTATATGCAAATTTATCAGTAGCATATACAGGAAAACAAAAAAATTATGATGATATAGAGAAAAAATTTACACAAATGGGCTATTATGTAACTTCTAAATTACAAGTATCTAAAGATTTTACTAAAAACCTAAATATGAGATTTGGTATAGATAATTTGACAAACGAGAAACTTCATAAAGATTTTAATTTTCAATTAAGACCTAGAACTCTATATACAAATCTAACTTATAAATTCTAATAAAAAGTTTACTCTCTTTTGAGAGTAAGCTTTTACATCAGATTAATTGATAAAATTCTTTTCGTCATATTAAAAGTTTATACTAATATTTTAGCACTAGCACTTATTATTGCTGTTTCACTTTTTAGTATCAAGTTTGAGTTAAACCCAATTATTTTATCTTTATCAAAGTTTTTTCTTTCATTTTCTGAAAACCCACCTTCACAACCTATAAGTAAGGTTTGTACTTCATTTTTTTTATTTTCTATAGAATTTTTAGAAAAATCTAGAATATAAGTATTTGGATAGTTTTTTAAAAATTCATCTAAACTATCGCAAATATCAAGTTTCATAATATCACTTCTTCCACATTGAGTTGAAGAATTAATCAAAATCTTTTTTAATTTATCGATATTAATTTTAAAATTCTTTTGTGAATATTCACAATAAATAAAAGTTATTTTATCAACACCCAATTCATTTAAAGAGGCGATATTTTTTTCAATAGTTTTAGGATCAACTATACACCACGCTAGATGAAGTTTTTTATCATTTTCAATAATTTTTTCTTCTTTTGAAATAAGTTCTAAAATAGTTTTTCTTCTATCAATAAAAGATACTTTATACTTAAAAAGCAAATTGTCTTTTAAATTCCTAAAAGGGATAACCTCCCCTACTTTGTGACGTCTTGCTTTTATTAGATACTTATATAAATCACCATCTATCTCCAAAGACGGCTTTGAAGCTAACTCGTGATATGAAAATTGCATAATTTAAAATAATTTAGTTATTACAAAAACAGTAAGTAATACTGAAATTTCTATGATATATATCTTTTTCGCATAGATAACAAACTCTTTTTGCAACTGTATATCTGTACTTTTTATAACTTTCATTTTTTTATTTCTTTTTATTTCAAGAATCATTAAAAAAATAGCTGTTGGTATCATCAAAGCAATGGTCCAAGAAAAAACTTTCGCATATGTTGCAACTATAGCACCCGTGTACATCATAACTGCTACACATAAATGAAATAAAGGTGTCATAAATTTCAATCTCTTTGCAAGCTTTACAAAATCCTTAACCGTTAAAACAGAATATAAATTAAAAATCATTATTGCCAAAAATACATACACAGTATACATGTGCGTCATTATTGCTTCATACATCAAATCCATGTTAATCTCACTTTTAAAAAATTTTGCTATTATACCTAAGGTATATAAAAGAGATATTTAAACCTGAGGTAAAATATAATAAAATATCTAAGAAAAGGATAGTTATGGCAGTAGAAGTTAATGAAGCCCTAGATGTTATAAATAAATTAAAAATAAATCTAACAACTGAAATTATTCCTCTTGAAAAAGCCTCAAAAAGGATAGTATCAAAAGAAATTACTGCAAATAGTAATTTGCCAAAATTTAATAACTCAGCAATGGATGGTTACGGTATAATTTTTGAAGATAAAGAAAAAGAATTAGAAGTAATTGATACAATTTTTGCAGGAGATGACAAGAATATTACACCAGCCCCTTCACAATGTGTAAAAATAATGACAGGAGCAAAAATACCTTCAAATTGTACAGCAGTTATACCAAAAGAAGATTGCAAATACTTGGATAATGGGAAAATTAAAGTACCACAAGACTTAAAAAAATTTCAACATATAAAATTTATTGGTGAAGATATAGCAAAAGGTGATCTTTTAATAAAAGAGGGTGAAGAAATAAACTTTTCTAAAATTACACTTTTAGCTTCACAAGGGATATCGCATATAGAAGTTTACAAAAAACCTAAAGTTGTAGTATTTGCAAGTGGAGAGGAGCTAAAACTTCACTATGAACATATTGAAGATTATCAAATTTATAACTCAAATACACCTACTTTTATTAGTAGATGTGAAGAGTTGGGAGCTCAGGTTTATTTCGTAGGTCAAGCAAAAGATTCAATTAACTCAATAAAAGAATTAATACAAAATTCACTTCACGCTGATTTAATAATAACTTCAGGTGGAGTATCAGTTGGAGATGCAGATTTTACAAAAGAAGCATTTTTACAACTTGGATTTGAAACAATTTTTGAAGGAATAAAAATAAAACCAGGAAAACCTACTATTTTAGGTAAAATTGATGAAACTCTTATTTTAAATCTTCCAGGAAACCCCCTAGCAAGTGCCCTGATTTTTGAAATGTTTGGAAAATTAATTATTCAAAAACTAATAGGTTCAAAAAATACTTATCATAATTTTATCAATAGTAAATTAAACAAAGAATTAAGCAATAAAAAAGGAAGAATTACTATAATTCCAGGTTTTTTTGATGGGCAAGAATTTTTTATTGAAGAGAAAAGAGCCCCTAGTATGGTCTCAACGCTAAGTCGTTGTAACTGCTTTATTGTCTTAGATAAAGATATATCAAACTTAAAAAAAGATAGTTTAGTTAAAGTTTTACCAATAAACTGGAAATTTTTTACAGATAAAGAAAAGGATTTTTTAACATATGAGTAGTAAAAAAGCTGTTTGTATTCTAAGTGGAGGAATGGACTCAACTCTAGCAAGTTATATTGCTAAAAGTGAGGGATATGAAGTAATTGCTGTTCATTTTAATTATGGACAAAGAACCCAAAATAAAGAGTTGAAAGCATTTAGGTCAATTTGTGAAGATCTAAATATAAAAGAAAAATATGAAATTGATATTCCATTTTTTACTCAAATAGGAGCAAGTGCTCTAACAGATAAAACAATAGATGTGCCAACTTCTGGAGTAGAAAGTGGTGTTCCCATAACCTATGTTCCATTTAGAAATGGTATTTTTCTATCAATTGCAACTGCAATAGCAGAAAAAGAAGAGGCTCAAGCACTATATATAGGTGTTGTTGAAGAGGATTCTTCAGGCTATCCTGATTGTAGTGATAGTTTTATAGCTAAAATGTCAAATGCTATTAATCAAGGAACAAAAGAAAATACAAATATAGAAATAAAAACACCTTTAGTTCATTTAATGAAAAGTGAAATTGTAAAAAAATCACTTGAATTAAATGTACCCCTTGAACATACTTGGTCATGCTATAAAGAAGAAAATGAAGCTTGTGGAGTTTGTGATTCTTGTAGATTAAGACTAAATGGTTTTAAAAAAGCAGGAACTACCGATCCAATTAGATACAAAGGATAAGAATGACTTGGAAAATATCTAAATCGTTTGATTTTTGTTATGGACATAGAGTTTGGTCTCAAGAGCTTAATCCTGAATTTTCTTTAGATTCTTGTCTAAAATGTAGACATCTTCATGGTCATCAAGGAAAGATTATTATTTTTCTTGAATCTTCAGAACTTCAAAATGGGATGGTTACTGATTTTAAACACCTAAATTGGTTTAAAGCCTTTTTAGATGATGTACTTGACCATAAATTTATTCTAGATATTAATGATCCTCTTTTTAATACTTTATTACCACACTATAATAAAAATGAATTAATAAAATTTCCACAGGGATATTATAGTGTTGATTTATCAAAAGTAAAAGATGAACCACAACATATAATAGAGATGTATGAGGGATATATTTTAGTTGATTTTGTACCAACAAGCGAAAATCTATCTGCTTGGTTTTTAAAAATTGCCCAAAAGAAAATGGATGATTTAGATATAAAAGTTGCTAGTGTAGAGTTTGCTGAAACGCCAAAGAGTAAAAGCCACGTTTATGCTTGAAATAAATGAAATTTTTGGTCCAACTATTCAAGGTGAGGGAAAATTAGTAGGAACTCCTTCAGTTTTCATTCGTTTTGGAAAGTGTAACTTCAACTGTATTGGCTTTAATGTGGAGTATGAAACCCCAAGTGGAATTAAAAAATGTGCTTGTGATTCATACTATGCAGTTGATAAAGAGTTTAGAGATACTTGGACAAAATATAAAAGCTATGAAGAAGTTGTTACTGAAGTTGATAAACTAACAAATCTATATCACTATGATTATAAAATGGATATAGTCATAACAGGTGGTGAACCACTTTTATACTGGAATAAAGAAGAATTTCAAAAACTTCTAAAACACTATATAGAAGAAGGTCATAAAATCACCATAGAAACAAATGCTTCTTTAAACTTAAATATAGAAGAAGATTATCAAAAAGAAATCTTATTTTCAATGAGTGTAAAATTAAGTAATTCCCTAGAGCCTTTAAGAAAAAGAGTAAATAAAGAAACCCTAAGTAAAATACTAAATAACACAAAAGAATCCTACTTAAAATTTGTAATAGATAAAAACTTCCTAGATAAAGCCCAAGATGAAATAAAAGAGATCTTAAAAGATATCCCAAAATGTGAAGTATATCTTATGCCTATGGGTGATACAAGTGAGCAAATAAACCAAAATAGCGAAGAAGTTATATCTATGGCTATAAAAAATGGCTATAAATATTGTGATAGGTTACATATTAGAGTTTGGGATAATAAAAGAGGTGTTTAGCTAATTAAGGCTATAATGCAAATTTAAAGAATTAATCAAAGGAGATAACAATATATGAAATTTCAAGGTTCAAATGTATTAGTTACAGGTGCGAGTAGAGGAATTGGTGCACAAATTGCAAAAACTTTAGCATCTTATGGTTTAAAAGTATGGATAAATTACAGAAGTGGAGCAGATGCTGCCCAAGCTGTAAAAGAAGAGATTGAAGCTGCAGGTGGAATAGCAGCTATTATAAAAGCAGATGTTACAAGTGAAGAGGAATTTAATGCAGCTATAAAAACTATTATTGATAGTGATGGAGAGTTATCTTATTTAGTAAATAATGCAGGTATCACAAGGGATAAATTAGCACTTAGAATGTCAGTTGAAGACTTTAATGCAGTAATTGCAGCAAATCTAACTTCTGCATTTATTGGTTGTAAAGGTGCTTTAAAAGCCATGGGTAAGAAAAGATTTGGTTCTATTGTAAATATTTCTTCAATAGTTGGAGAGATGGGGAACCCAGGTCAAACAAACTACTCTGCTTCAAAAGGTGGACTTAACGCAATGACAAAATCTTTTGCAAAAGAAGCAGCTGCAAGGGGAATTAGATACAATGCAGTAACCCCTGGATTCATTCAAACAGATATGACTGATGAATTAAAAGATGAAGTTAAAGCAGAATATGAAAAGAATATCCCTCTAAGTAGATTTGGTCAACCTAGTGAAATAGCAGATGCTGTAGCATTTTTATTAAGTGATCATTCTTCATATATTACAGGAGAAATATTAAAAGTAAATGGTGGATTGTATGTCTAAAAAGATATATTAAATTTTTTTGTGATATAATTTCACTGTTAATTTTAAAAAAGGAATTGAATATGGCATTATTAGATGATGTAAAAGAGGTAGTAGTAGAGCAATTAGATTGCGATCCAGCTGAAGTTAAAGAAGATTCTAAATTTATTGAGGATTTAGGTGCTGATTCTTTAGATGTTGTTGAATTAGTTATGGCATTAGAAGAAAAATTCGATCTTGAAATCCCAGATGAAGATGCAGAAAAAATCTTAACAGTAGCTGATGCTATTAAATACATCGAAGATAACGCGTAATTTCTACGCTTTGTAGAAAAAAGCCAGTATATGTTTATACTGGCTTTTTTTCTATTTATATTATTGAGTTTTTAATAAAAAATTCACTTATATAAATATATGAATTTGAATTTTGGAGCATGTTTAATGAAAAGAGTTGTTGTAACAGGTTTAGGAACAATTAACTGTGTGGGTCACAGCGTAGAAGAGTCTTTTGATGCCGTTGTAAATGGTGTTTGTGGTATTGATGAAATTACACTTTTTGATGCAAGTGAATATTCTGTAAAAATTGCAGGAGAAGTAAAAGATTTCGATCCTACAACTGTAATGGATAAAAAAGAGGTAAAAAAAGCAGATAGATTTATTCAGTTAGGGATAAAAGCAGCATTAGAAGCGATGACTGATGCTGGATATGCAAATGAAGAGACAAAAAAAGTTGATGAATCAATAGCAAATAGATTCGGTCTTATTTCTGCTTCAGGAATCGGAGGATTAAGTACAATTGAGAAAAATTCTGTTACTTGTGCAACAAGAGGTCCAAAGAGAATTTCTCCATTTTTTATTCCTTCATCGCTAGTAAACATGCTTGGAGGTTTTATTTCTATTGAGCATGGACTAAAAGGCCCTTCATTATCACATGTTACAGCTTGTGCTGCTTCAACACACGCTTTAAATGATGCAGTAAAAACTATAAAACTAAATGGTGCAGATAGAGTTTTAGTTGTTGGTGCTGAGTCGGCTATTTGTGGTGCAGGAATTGGAGGATTCGCTTCAATGAAAGCCCTTTCAACAAGAAATGATGACCCTAAAAAATCATCAAGACCATTTGATAGAGATAGAGATGGATTTGTTATGGGTGAAGGAGCTGGTGCTTTAGTAGTAGAAGATTATGAAGTAGCTAAGGCTAGAGGTGCTAAAATTTATTGTGAAATCATAGGTTTTGGTGAATCAGCTGATGCAAACCACATTACGGCTCCTGTAATGGATGGACCTTTAAGAGCTATGAAAGCCGCTTTATCTATGGCAAAGGCTTCAATAAAAGAAAATATAAAAATAGATTATATCAATTCCCATGGTACTTCAACTCCTGTGGGAGATTTAAATGAATCAAAAGCTATCATAGAACTATTTAATGGTGTTGAAAATTGTCCTCCTGTAACATCTACAAAGGGACAAATTGGACACTGCTTAGGGGCAGCTGGTGCGATTGAAGCTATTTTTACAATTAAGTCATTAAATGAAGGAATTATTCCTCCAACAATAAATATTGAAAATCAAGATGAAGAGTGTAAACTTGATTATGTGCCAAACGAAGCAAGAAAAGCTGAATTAAAAACTGTAATGAGTAATAATTTTGGATTTGGTGGAACAAATGGTTCTGTTATTTTCAAAAAAATTGATGAATAAAATTTATCTAGTTTTAAAATAAAGGATATATATGGCTGTTTATTTAGATTTTGAAGATAAAATTAAAAAACTAGAAGAAGATATCACAATTGCAAAAACAAAGAATGATGAACATGCAGTTGAAATTTTAGAAAAAAAACTTGAAAAAGAAGTGGAAAAAACTTTTAAAAATTTAAATGATTATCAAAAACTTCAACTAGCACGACATCCTGATAGACCATATGCTATGGACTATATTAAAGGGTTAATGAGTAACTATTATGAAATCCATGGGGATAGACACTATATAGATGACCATGCAATTGTATGTTACTTGGGATATATTGGAGATGAAAAAGTTATGGTTATAGGTGAGCAAAAGGGTCGTGGAACAAAGGGAAAACTAAAAAGAAACTTTGGTATGCCCTCACCTGAAGGTTATAGAAAAGCCCTAAGAGCTGCAAAATTAGCAGAGAAATTCCAAATTCCTATATTAATGCTTGTGGACACTCCAGGTGCTTATCCAGGAATTGGGGCAGAAGAGAGAAACCAATCTGAAGCAATTGCTAGAAATCTTTATGAGTTTGCAAACCTAACAACTCCAACTGTGTCAGTTGTAATTGGTGAAGGTGGTTCAGGGGGTGCTTTAGCTATCTCTGTTGCAGATAAACTAGCCATGATGAGATATTCAGTATATGCTGTTATTTCACCTGAAGGTTGTAGTGCTATTTTATGGAATGACCCCTCAAAAGTGGAAACAGCCGCAAGTGCTTTAAAAATAACATCTGAAAGTTTAAAAGACTTAGGGCTTATTGATGATGTGGTAAATGAGCCACTAATTGGCGCACATAGACAATCAAATGAAGCAATAAAAGCTTTAGGAGAATATTTTATTTCATCAATTAAAGAACTAAAAAAATTAACTCCTGCTCAAAGACTTCAAATGAAGTACGAGAAACTAATGAACTTAGGAAAATTTCAAGAAGATAAAAAGTAAAACAAAATTTTTTGTTTTACTTTCATCTTTTATTTAGAAACTAAAGGTCCTACATATTCTCCCGCTAAAATATGAAAATGTAAATGTGGTACCTCTTGACCACCATCTTTACCTATATTTGTAATTAATCTATAACCATCTTCTTTGATCCCTAATTTGGATACGACTTTGTGAATAAAACTTGTCATATCACTCATAATCTTAGGAGGAATTACATCAAATGAATCATAATGTTCTTTTGGAATAACCAAAACATGAAGCTTTCTAGAAGGATTAATATCATAAAAGCATAAAAAATCATCATCTTCCAATACCGTCTTATTTGGAATTTCTTTATTTACAATCTTACAAAAAATACACATACTTACCCCTTTATATTAAATAGTAAGAAAAATTATAACCAAACTCTAATAAATCTTTAAGTATAATCCCAAAAACTTATAAAATTGGAACATATTTAGGAGAAAAACGTGACTCAATGGCTTGAGAAAATTAATAGTGCAGATTCACTTGAAGTATTAGAAACTCTTAGGGTTGAAACCCTTGGTAAAAAAGGTATCATAACTTCGCAGTTTGCAAAGATGAAAGATATACCAGGTCCTGAAAAGAAAGCTTTTGCTGCAAATTTAAATAAACAAAAAGCACAAATAACTCAGGCCTTAGAAGAGAAAAAACTTGTTTTAGAAAAAGAAGCTTTAGAAGAAAAATTAAAATCAGAGAAAATTGATGTGACAAAATTCAATAATGAACTAAGTGTAGGAGCACAACACCCAGTGGCACTAACAATGAATAGAATTATTGAATATTTTCAAAATCTAAATTTTGCCGTTGAAGAAGGACCTTTAGTAGAAGATGATTTTCATAACTTTGAAGCACTAAATCTTCCTAAATACCATCCAGCAAGAGATATGCAAGACACCTTTTATAATAAAGATTATACGCTTTTGAGAACCCATACCTCTCCTGTACAAATTAGAACAATGCTATCACAAAAGACACCAATTAGAATGATAGCACCTGGTACTGTATTTAGAAGAGATTATGATTTAACACACACTCCAATGTTTCACCAAATAGAAGCACTTGTTGTTGATGAAGCAGATAAAATATCATTTGCAAATTTAAAACATGTTTTAGTTGAATTTTTACATCATATGTTTGGAGATGTTGATGTTAGATTTAGACCATCGTTTTTCCCATTCACAGAGCCATCTGCCGAAGTTGATATTTCATGTGTATTTTGTAAAAGTGAAGGTTGTAGAGTATGTTCACACACAGGTTGGCTAGAAGTTCTAGGTTGTGGTGTTGTTGATGAAAATGTATTTAAAGCCGTTGGATATGAAGAAAAGTCAGGATATGCCTTTGGACTAGGAGTTGAAAGATTTGCAATGCTTATACATAATATTGGAGATTTAAGATCTCTATTTGAAAGTGATTTAAGATTATTAGGACAGTTTAAATGATAGTTACAAGATTTTGGTTACAAGAATATATAGATATATCAAAAATAAGTACAGATGATATTTGCAAAACACTTAATTCTATTGGATTAGAAGTTGATAGTGTAGAAAAACAAAGAATTCCATCTGGTGTAGTTATTGGAAAAGTAATAAAAAAAGAGAAGCATCCAGATGCTGATAAATTAAATATTTGTCAAGTTGATTTAGGTAATGAAACAACACAAATTGTTTGTGGTGCAAAAAATGTGATTTAGGTAATGAAACAACTCAAATCGTTTGTGGTGCAAAAAATGTAGATGAAGGACAATTTGTTCCTGTCGCGACTATTGGTTGTATCTTAGGTGAAGATTTTAAAATCAAAAAAGCAAAACTAAGAGGAGTTGAATCAAATGGTATGATTTGTTCTTCAACTGAACTCGGACTTGCTAAATTAAATGATGGTATTTTGGAATTAGATGAATCAATAGGTGAATTAATATTAGGAAAAGAATTAAATGAATACCCTTTATTAAATGATGATATCATCGAAATAGAACTAACAGCAAATAGAGGTGACTGTCTAAGTATTAATGGGGTAGCAAGAGAATTATGTGCTTTTTA
>PDWJ01003235.1_pt1 | contig 18544 bp, 16 predicted proteins | sample 1430881 | NCBI WGS metagenome assembly PDWJ01 (sample SAMN01162460, study PRJNA174530) | Oral metagenome, whole genome shotgun sequencing project. | biome: Marine environment; feature: Marine mammal; material: Swab sample of the gingival sulcus; isolation source: swab sample of gingival sulcus...
ATTGGTCAAGCAGCGAATAGCGCTGTAATTTTCCACCGGCAACAAAGAATAGTGCCATGCCGTTAGGCATGACACTGATCGGTGTCATTGGTTGTTCAACGTCAAGTAGTGTGTTTTGTGAATCATTGCCCAAGTTAATTTGTAGCACGCGCCCGTAAGCTAACTCGGCAACGAATAAACTGTCAGCACCGGGATGATAAACCAAAGACACCGCTCCTCGCGTCGCTATCGGCGTCTCCTTTTTATTCGTCATATCAATGATAGCCGAGCCTTGTTCTCCCGTATAGGCGATCCAGCGACCACTGAGATGAACGACCAGCTCCCGAATCGTCTTTTTCGTCTGGATGACCGTTTGTTTTTGCGTCGTCAAATCGAAGCGATAAAACGTCTTTGTCCCGCGGCTGGCGTAAACCAGATAACCGCCATCACGGCTGATACCAATCACTTCAGCAACGGTTTTTAAGTCAACCGACGGCAGTGTTTTCTTATCAAGCGTATCAAACACAGCCAGACGAGGAGCGGACAGATCTGTGATAAAGGCATACCGGGTTGGCTGATTTAAGTCAATCGAGTCAGTGGTTACAACTGCCGATACTGGTGCCTCGCTGCTGGATTCGCTACCGGACTTGTTATCGACTTTGTCAGCATGCTGCCCCCGCTCAACTTGCTGGGTAGGAGCATCATCAATAGGCCGAGAGCCGGTGTAAAAATCGACAAAACGCAGCAGTAGCAACGCGGTCATAAATACGGTAATTGCAATGGCCGCAAAACTAATGCCAATAGCAGTTTTACTTAACTTCATCAGTCAACTCCCCTTGATAAAAAAACGAGTATTTCTCAGGTTGCTTTGACACCATTATTGCGTACTTTAACTTTGTTGCGACGATATCACTGTATATTGTTATGAATTTGCCCCGGTGCCCGTAAGGCGGGCTTTTCACGTACGTAAAAACCGATTAATTTCTCAAAGCCACCATCGAGTAAAAATTGAAACAGATAATTGACCATTTCTTTTTCGTGATGAACGACTTTGATACTAAAAAGAAAGTACTGCCTTTTTTTACGCTTGGGTTCAAAGGCCCACTGCATACGCTTAAAGCCCATCATAGGACCAAAATATGCCTCAACATTTTTATGAATATCGGCCAACTTTTCAGCATTAATCGTTCCTTGCATCTCGGGATCGATTAAAGTATCGGCAATGGTTTTAAAATCTTTCTGATACCACAGTTCCAAAAAGCGATTGGATACTTCCAGGGCCTTTTCATAGCGCTGTGCCTTTTCGCTCAGTGGCGCTGCCACATCCTCATTGGAAACCGAACCCGAACGTACGGAATTACTCAATGTTTCAGTTAACGTCGCATCCTGATTTCTTTCACAACCTGATAACGAAAACAACAAGGTAAATACACATGTGAACAAATATACTTTTTTCATTGGGAACACCTCATTATCTAGTTACCCTATTCTTCTCGTGGCAACGCCGGCACGTTTTGTTGCTGTTTAGTGATCAAACAGGCTCTACCATTACTCGTCATTGTTAAATAAGCCATTGCCCGCGCTTTTTCATTCTGCGGCAATTCTTTCTTGTTGCGAGGATGGTCATAACGTAAAACAAATGTTTCTTCGTTGAGTTTACCCAACAGCTTCCAGCGCTTAAAAATAAATTCGCGGGCATCCAGACAATCGGCGGGTAACTGGTAACTTTCGTTAACATTGATTTGACAATTTTCGTGATTGTTTTTATCCACAGTTGGTATTGCCGTAAAACTCAGGTGGCTGTCCTGATCGTTATAGGATAGCAAGACAAAAGCGTGAAATGTCTTTGTCTCAGGCACATTGTGCTCTAAAATACGGTGCCTCTTAATGCCAATAATGCCATCTGCTATGCTGACCAGTTTTTCCTGACAGGCAATTGATAATTTCGATTTGTCAATGAATTGTGACATCTTGCTTTCAGCCGAAGCTGAAGCTATTACAACGAACAACCCGATGACGGTAAATAATTTTTTCAACGCGACAACCTCTTTAAAGCAAAGATTGAACAGTACCGATTAGTTGGCACCGGCACTGCCGTTAGTATTTAGCTCAGTATTGGATTCGGTACCGGGATAAGGCTCCTTCAACATCAAACGAATCTTAGCCACCAGTTCAGCCGGCGTCGTACTGTGACTCATCGTCGTTTGCAACTTACCCTGCTTATCTACCATATAAAAACGTGAAGAATGCTCGACATCATAAACCGCCGATTTACCGTCGAGTATACTCATATCTGCGACACCACCGTATTGAGCAACCAGATTGTTAACAATTTCTGCATCATCCACCAAACCCATGACATTTTTGTGATAGTTCTTGGTAAATGCGGCAAGGTCTTCGGGTGTATCGCGTTTAGGATCGATGCTGACGAAAAAAACCTGCAGTGAGGCAAGCTCCTCTTCAGTCAGGCGATTAAGGGCTTTGCGCATTTTGGCCATGGAAATGGGACAGGCATCCTGGCAATTCATAAAGCCAAAATAAACAATGACGACCTTACCCCTAAAATCCGACAGTGACACCTCACCCCTGTCGCTTTGTAGGGTAAATTCCCCGCCATAATCGGAGGCAAGCCGATAACCCTCACCCAACGGTCTATCGCGACTGAGAATGTAAGCAAGAACAAGAGCAATCGAAAGTAATAAGGCAATGACAGCTGCCCATCTAGCAATTTTTATAGTATTCATTTGATAATAACGCCTTAATTAATTGGTAACCAATGGGGTGATTATATAACAAATTACCCCTTTTAAGCCAATGATTCAGTCCAACGGTTGTATCGCAATACCGGCTTATGACCATATTCTTGCTGATAACAATATATATAGTCGCGCCAAGAATTTTTCGGTACAAGGCGCATATTCGTAGACAGTATGATAAGTACGGCAAGAAGATGCAACGCTGTAACGGAAAATTTCTGGCACCAGTCAGTCGGGCAGATGCTGCACCAATAATCGGAAAAACTCCAGCGCTTAGCGCGACGCTATCACATCTGTTAATGTCTGGGTCGTCTCTGCGCTGTTAAAATCAATAGAAATTAATATGCTAAAGGTAGCTATGATGACGATGGAGAAAACGAACAGTTTTCTTGCCCAAAGTCGCTCATTTTCCGGCTGATAGCCTATTTTTGCCAGGTACAACCAGTACAGACTACACCCACCCATAATAAGCGCGTACAAGTTGCCGACATAGCCGTGATAAGTCAGCATGAGAGCGGCAACGGCAAAGCCAATAATGTAGGCAATCATATGGCGCCGAGCTGCCTGAATACCTTGTTCGATAGGCAAGACAGGAATTTTAGCGGCACGGTAGTCTTCAAACCGGTAAATGGCAATCGCATACGAATGAGGAATCTGCCACAAACAAAAAGTCAGCAACAAAATTGCCCCGCCAATATCAAACTGGTTGGTAACGGCGACATAGCCAATAACAGGCGGACAGGCACCGGAAAGACTACCAATCAACGTACCGTAAATACTACTGCGCTTGTAGCGAAGACTGTACAGACCAACATAGACGACAAAACCGAGTCCGGCAAAAAACACAGCCACCCAATTGGTCTGAAACACCAGTATCGTAAAGCCCAGGATACCGAGCAGGAAGCCATAAACCAAAGCAGAGGAAACCCTCAACCTGCCGGAGGCTAGAGCACGGTGCTTGGTGCGATTCATTTTACAATCTATATCGCGGTCGATAGCATTGTTCAGTACGCAACCGGACGCAACGACCAAAGATGTTCCCAGCAAAACGAAAGTCAACAGATCAAGGTTAATATCACCACGGGAAGCTAAAAAGAAACCACTGGCGGCAGCAATCAAGTTGCCCATGATGATACCAGGTTTTGTAATTAACAGATAATCTTTACACATTTGGTGTGCCCACATACCCTATAGCACTAACAATCGTCAACAAAGCCTAGTGACCCATTAACATATTGTGGTTGGCGTGATTGAAAATCCAAATAGTACCGATAACAAAAAACAGTACCGTAAAGATAGTATACATGGCCGATGTCGTATTCCACGTTTGTGAAGAATCGCCGTTCATATGCAGGAAGAAAATACCCTGAACTAACAATTGAGCAATGGCACAGACAATAATAATAGCCATAACCGAGTTAGCGGCCATACTACCGGTAACAACCAAACCGAAAGGAATCAGCGTCAATACAATCGATAAAATCAGGCCAAACACATACTCCTTAACGCTACCGTGAGCTTGTCCACTGTGATTTTGATGAGACATTATAGTACCTCTCCTAAATATACAAAACTAAACACACAAATCCAGACAATATCCAGGAAGTGCCAGAATAAGCTAAGACAAGACAATCTAATTATATTTTTATCAGAAAAGCCCTCGCGCTTAAAGTGGAAGGACATCGTAATCAACCAAATCAAACCAACCGTTACGTGCAAACCGTGAGTGGACACCAAAGCATAAAAGGCAGACCAGAAAGCACTGGTTTGCGGCGTCGCACCTTCGTGAGCGAAGTGATAGAATTCGAACAATTCCATACACAGGAATCCGAGCCCCAAAAGAAAGGTTGCAATCAACCATTTCTTCATGCGCCCCATATCTTTGCCGTAAGCACCTAACATTGCCATACCAAAGGTAAAACTACTCACCAACAGCAACATGGTCTCAATAAAAACAAACTTAACGCCAAACAGTTCTTTTGGCTCAACACCACTACCGTAGCTGTCGTTTAGCACCGCAAAAGTGGCAAATAACGTAGAAAACAGCAAACAGTCACTCATGATATAGACGAAGAAGCCAAAATAGTTGGTGTCCGCCACATCATGATGACCGTGTTCAGCATGATGATTATCGTGGTTCATTTCTTGATCAACAGTGGTCGTACTCATTTTGCAACTCCTTCAACAACATGATTATCCAACTCTATTTGTTCTTTCATTTTCGGCCCGAGGATAAACTCACGACCGGCATTGCTTCCTAGATATTTACTTTCAATCGATTCAACTTCGTCAACCTCAACGTAGTAGTCTTTATCGGTCTCGAAATTGAATTTAAAGAAAGAGGCAATCATTGCGACAAAGCTGGCGATAACCAACCACCAAATATGCCAAACAAAACCGAAACCAAAAGGAACAGTCAACAGACCGATAACCACACCGGCCCACGTATTTTTTGGCATATGGATACGTTCGTATCTATCCGGCTTTTTATAAGCAATACCGTTAATTTTTTCATAATAGAGTTGATCCCTGTCCTTAATGTCAGGAAGCACGGCAAAGTTATAGAACTGCGGTGGCGACGAAGTTGCCCAGTCCAGCGTTCTGCCATCCCAAGGATCGCCTGTGACATCTTTGTAGGCGGGATCGTTGCGCTTGTAAATACTCCAAAGAATATTACCCACCAAAAAGACAACACCGACAGCAATGATCAAGGAACCGAAAAAGGCAACAATGGCATAAGGTTCCCAATCGGGGTTAGATAAGTAATTCAGACGACGCGTCATACCATTGAAGCCCGTCAAATACATCGGCACCCAGGCTAGCCAGTAACCAAAGAACCAGAAGGCACAAGACAGCTTGCCCAGTGTTTCATTCAGTTTAAAGCCGGTCGCTTTCGGGAACCAAAAGGTAATTCCGGCAAAATAACCATACACGGCACCACCGATAATCACATTGTGGAAATGCGCAACCAAGAACATCGAGTTGTGCAGAACAAAGTCATTCGACGGAATTGACAGCATAACCCCGGTCATACCACCGATAGTAAAGGTCAACAACATGGCAATGACCCACCACATTGAAGCAGTCAATTCAACCCGACCTTTGTACATGGTAAATATCCAGTTGTACAACTTGACACCGGTCGGAATGGCAATAATCATGGTCATAATACCAAAAAACGCATTGACACTGGCACCGGCACCCATAGTAAAGAAGTGGTGCAACCAAACCAAGAACGACAAAACACCAATGGCTAACGTCGCCCACACCAAGGAGGTGTAGCCAAACAAACGCTTACGACTAAAGGTCGCTACCACTTCAGACACCATACCAAAAGCCGGCAGCACCAAGAAGTAAACTTCCGGGTGACCCCACGCCCAAACGAGGTTAACCCACATCATGGAATTACCGCCATCCATATTGGTAAAGAAGTGCGTACCAACGTAGCGGTCAAGCGTCAATAGGGCAATAGCCACGGTGAAAATCGGGAAGATAACAACCGCCAAGATATTGGCCACCAAGGTTGTCCAAGTAAAGACCGGCATTTTCATCAACGTCATACCGGGAGCGCGCATTTTTAAAATCGTCGCAACAAAGTTAACTCCCGTAATCGTGGTGCCGATACCCGATATCTGAATACTCCATATCCAGTAGTCAACCCCTACCCACGGGTTGTACTCTCTACCGGCCAGCGGCGTATAGTTGACCCAACCGGTATTGGCAAATTCACCAACAAACAGAGAAACCATACACAAAATACCGCCGGAAACGGCGAACCAAAAACTCAGCGAGTTCAAAAACGGAAAGGCAACGTCCCGTGCGCCAATCTGTAGCGGCATGACAACGTTCATAATACCGATCATCATCGGTGTCGCGACGAAGAAAATCATGATAACGCCGTGAGCGGTAAAAACCTGGTCGTAGTGTTCCGGCGGCAAATAACCGGCACCGAACTGATCGGCAACCGCAAGTGCCTGATGCGACTTCATCATTACCGCATCGGCAAAACCCCGGACAAACATAATCAGTGAGAAGATGATATACATCACCCCTATCTTTTTGTGATCCACCGAGGTAAACCACTCCTTCCAAAGATAACCCCACCAGCCTTTAAATGTAATCAGACCAACAACGGCCACACCCAAAACAATCGCAATCGCCATTGTTACCATAACAATCGGCTCGTGCCACGGCACCGAGTCTAGTCTCAACTTACCGAAGATCGGATTTGTTGCAATCTCAGCATAATGATTAGCAGACATTACTGTACCCCCCTAAATTTCTCAATGATAGTTTTAAATTGCAACGGATTAATCTGTCCATAGTACTCGACAGGGTTATCGCGGCTTTGTTTCTCCAATTGAGCGAACGTCGGCTCATCCAAAGCTTTTGGTGAAGCTTTGACTTTCGCTACCCACTCATTGAATTTGGCCTCCGGCACAGAATGAACCTTAAAGCGCATACCGGTAAAACCGAACCCACTGTAGTTGGACGATATACCGTTATAGACACCTTCTTGATCAGCTTTTAAATTGATGCGGTTTTCCATACCCGCCATAGCGTACAGCTGTCCGCCCAGCCGTGGAATATTGAACGAATTAATGGTACTGTTCGAAGTGAGCAAAAATTCCACAGGCGTATCGACAGGTATGGCGATTTCATTCACCGTGGCAATACCCTGCTCGGGGTAAATAAACAACCACTTCCAATCCAAGGCGACAACTTGTATCGTCATCGTTTCTTTGTCTGATTTCAGTGGATTACGCGGATCGAGACTGTGCGAAGTAAAGTAAGTAATCGTCGCCAATACGGCAATGATAGCAATCGGCACGCCCCATGCCCACATCTCAATTTTACTGGAATGCTCCCATTCAGGCTCGTATTCTGCACCTTTGCTTTTATGGTATTTAACGACCATCCACACAATCATTATCAACGTAGGAATAACAACTAACAACATTAACCCGACGTTAATAAAAATATAGTTGCGAATTTGCTTGCCAACATACCCTTCCGGTGCGAATAGTGCATAATTGCAACCGCCTAACGACAGCGTGGTTAACAAAAACACCAAACCCCATAAGCTTTTCTTAATTCTCATGATTTTTATTTCACCCACTTATAATAAACAATAACTAAAATTAGTCACTCAACCACGGATTATAGCAGACTTTATTAAAATCACATCATGTTAATAAGTGCTCTCTTTATTGTGCCGCGCCGATTTAATAGAACTGAGATAAATCATTATTATAATTAAAGCAAGGGGATGACAAAAAGAATGACAGGCACCTTTCCCAGTGGTTTACTGGGAAATAGAAACAAACAAGGAATGCTTCACCCTTTTGAGATGGGTTAAGATTTAGATTTGCGGGTTGAGATAATCACTGGTTTTTTCTTGATTGATGGCTAGAATCAATTTCTTTATCACAAAGGCCAAAGCAAACAGCAGTGATTGCGCTAAAACAATACAGGCGGCTGTCGAAGCATCAATATGAAAACTGACGACAACCCCCATTGTCGCAGCAATAACCGAAACAACAATGGCAATTATCAGCATGGTGGAAAAGCGTTTGGTTAATATAAACCCGGTAATACCCGGCGCGATTAACAGGGAAACAACCATAATCACGCCGACGGCTTGAATAGCAGCGACAATCGTCAATGCCAGCATAATTAACAGTGAATAATGCAGTATTTTTGTCGGCAGACCAACCACTCTGGCGTGCGAAGCATCAAAAGCATATAACAAAAAGTCTTTCCATTTTAACATCATCACAACAACCACCAACCCTGATATCATCAGCGTTTGGTTAAGTTCTGCCCGGGTTATACCCAGCAGATTGCCCATGATAACGTGCATCAAGTGTTTGTCCGTCTCAATACTGGCAATCATCAAAATACCGAGAGCAAACATACCCGAAAAGACAATTCCCATTACCGTATCTTGTTTTAATCGACTGTTTTCATCGATAAAGCCCGTAAAAACAGCACACATCAAACCGGAAATAAAGGCCCCAATCGGGTGCGAAAAACCGATCACTTCGGCAATGGCTATTCCCGGCAGCACGGCGTGAGATACGGCATCCCCCATCAGCGACCAGCCTTTGAGTACCAAAAAACACGACAAAATGGCACAAACAATACCGATAACACAAGAAGCCAACAGCGCATTCTGCATAAACCCAAAATTGAGCGGCACGACAAACCATTCGTGTAAAAACATCATGACACTCTCTCCGAACTCTCATGGTGCAGTCTATCGTGAGTTTGCTGATGACGATACCTATGCCGCCGACTGGCGATAAGGCCGTGCTTGGGAGCGAATAGAAATGCCAGCAGGAAAATGCCGGTTTGAAAAACGACAATTAACGCTCCCGTCACACCATTGAGAAAATAACTGAGGTAAGCTCCGACAGCAGCAGTTAACAAACCAATAAAAGTGGAATAAATCAGTAAGCGCTCGAATTTATCAGTGAGAAGGTAAGCCGTTGCACCCGGGGTGACCACCATGGCAATCACGAGGATCGCCCCAACAGTCTGCAACGAAGCGACCGTACAGGCGCTGAGCAGGGTAAAAAACAAAATTTTCATCCAGAACACAGACAGCCCGATGGCATTGGCCTGTATTTCATCAAAAAAAACTAACATTAGGTCTTTCCACTTGAGCACCAGAATGATCATGGAAATACCGGCGATAAAAACAATTTGCCACAAATCACTGTCGGCAATGCCGATCATATTGCCAAAAATAATAGCCTGAACATTGACTGATGTCGGATTGAGTGAAATCAGCAACAAACCGGCAGCAAAGAAGGTGGTAAAAACAAAGCCGATAATGGCATCTTCGCGCAACTTGGACAAATGGCGCAATATCGCCATCGCCATCGCCGCCAAAAAACCGGTAAAAAAAGCACCGATGGCGTACGGTATCCCCAAAGCATAAGCACCGGCAACGCCCGGCACCACCGAATGAGACAAGGCGTCACCAATCAAGGACCAGCCTCGCAACATCAAGTAAGCTGACAAAAAAGCGCAAACCGCTCCGACGATACCGGCAGCCAAAATTGCCTTATTCATGTAGTCATAGCTGAAAGGCTCGAGCAGCAAGTCTATCATTGCTTACCCCGTTCGTTGTTTGCCAATATTGCGCTTAATAGGTGAGTCCGTCTTGCTTTTGCCGTAGAAAACGGCGGGACGTTCATCATCGGTGATAATAGTCACTTTGCGGTCATCTTGGTCTTCGTGCAAAACTTCACCGCCCAGATGAATATGTTTCAAAATACCACCAAAGGTTTTTTCCAAATTGTCTTGTGTATAGGTCGTATCGGTGGGGCCGGCAGCGATGACCGTACGGTTAAGCAAAATCACCTCGTTACAATAATCAGGTACCGTGCCGAGGTTGTGGGTGGAAACCAGCATCAGATAACCTTCGTCCTGTAACTCACGCATCAACGACATAATGGCATTTTCAGTTTTGACATCGACACCGGTAAAGGGCTCATCCAACAAAATAATTCGACTTTGTTGTGCCAAGGCCCGAGCCAAAAAGACACGTTTTTTTTGTCCGCCGGACAACTCGCCAATTTGACGATTCCCCAAGTCTTTTACCCCCAGCCTCGTCATAGCGTCATTAACCACTTGCCAATCTGTCTGTGCAGGATGGCGCAAAAACCCCATAAAACCATAGCGGCCTTGCATCACAACGTCGCGCACCAAGATGGGAAAATCCCAATCAATATCTTCACTTTGCGGCACATAGGCGATCAAACTGCGTTTAATTGCTTGTTTGACGGTCAACCCACCCAAGTAAATACTGCCTGTTTGAGGTTTAATTAATCCCATGATACTTTTGAACAAGGTTGATTTCCCGCTACCGTTAACGCCGACAAGTGCACAGGTTGTGTGCGCTTGTAACTTAACGGAAACATCATAAATCGCCGTATGTCCATTGTTGTAGGTCACCGAAACATCATCGGCGACAATTGATACATTGTCGTTATTCATCGCTAAAGGGCTTTATTTCTCACGTCTTGGGCATTTTTAAAACCATCGACGATAGTTTGTGAGGTCACCTTTAGCAAATCGATAAAGGTTGGCACTTCACCGTCAGCTTCAGACAGTGAATCGACATAGAGTACACCGCCGTAGATGGCATCGGTTTCTTTGGCAACTTGCTTGGCGGGCTTATCAGAAATGGTACTTTCACTGAAAACGACGGGAATATTGTACTCGCGTACTTTGTCAATTAAGTTTTTAATTTGCCTCGGTGTACCCTGTTGGTCGGCGTTAATCGGCCACAAGTAGGCTTCTTTTAAATTAAAGTCCTTGGCCAGGTATGAAAATGCGCCCTCGCTGGTTACTAACCAGCGTTGTTTCTGTGGAATATGTTGCAACGCCGCTTTCATTATTTCTCCCATGGCAGCCACTTTCTCACCGTAAGCTTTGGCGTTGGCATTATAGATATAGGCATGTTCGGCGTCGTGTTCAACCAGTGCCTTACGAATATTTTCAATATAGACCAAAGCATTTTGGGTGGACATCCAGGCGTGCGGATTGGGCTTTCCCGAGTAGGGACCTTCGTAAATGGATAAAGGTTTAATGCCATCAGTGGCAACAATGGCTGGAACGTCCTTAATTTGCTGGAAGAAACGCATGAACCAACGCTCTAAGTTCATACCGTTCCAAACGACCAAATTAGCTGATTGCGCTTTGACAATGTCTTTGGGTGTTGGCTGATAATCGTGAATCTCGGCACCGGGCTTGGTAATAGAGACAACCTCTGCAGCATCACCGGCAACATTTTGAGCAATATCTTTGATAACGGTGAATGTTGTAACCACTTTGAATTTGCCTTTTGCTTGGACAAAAGCTGACATTACAGACAACGTCAAAATAAGTAACATTTTACTGTTCATAATAACACCTCTAGCTAAATAGGACGGTTTTTCGTCTGTTATTGAAATAAAGACAAACCAATCTGAATCAAGCGGCCAATTATATTGAAAATAGTTATCATTTGCAATGAATTTTATTAAACAGAAAAACAACACCCAGTTATAGATACCATCAAGAAATGCAAGCTTAATTTCTTAATGGTATCTATACTTAGTGCTAGGTGAGGGATATGGGATTTTGAGCACCGCGCAACAAAGCCAAAAAAATATTTTCGGCAACTGTGCGGGTGATTTAGAAAAGCTTTATGATAGCCAAGCTATAGCAAGATAAGCCACTATCAAAAGCTATTTCCTGCGCCGTGATTTACCAGTCGACGCCCGTTCTGCCGTCTGATGGCTTCGCTTTGTTTTTCGGGCACGTCTCGGGCGACTGTGTTTTTTTCCGGTGCCGTCTTGGGCCGCTTTTGCGCGACTGCGACGATTATCTTTGTCTTTATTTTTTTTATGCGGATTCTTTACCGTTTTATCTTTTGACGTCACGAGAGAAAGGTTTATCGCCTTACCCATAATACGCGTTTTTTTCAGGTGGTTAAACGTTTCATCCGGCATGCCTTTGGGTAAAAATACGTCGGTATAATCATCGCAAATATCTATCGGGCCAATATAGTCACCATCAATATCAGCTTCGTTAGCAATGGCGCCAACGATATGTCCCGGTTTAACTTTATCCTTATAGCCGACTTGCAAACGATAGCAGTCCATTTCCGACAGCGGCAAACGGTTAGCTTTATCTTTGTCTCTGTTTCTGTTTCCTTTACGTTTGTCACTGTTATTGCGACGCGACGGCGACTTCGTCATATCCAGTACATCGACTATATCTCGCTTACTTAACAGCAATGGCGTTTTTCCCAGCACCATGCTCGCCAGTGCCGCTGCCATACTAAATGGATCAATATTGTGTTCTTTGTGCATATCAATTAACAATTCTTCTAAATAGCCTAATTTTTTATGCTCTGATTCATCAATAATTCGCTGTTTAAAACGGGCGATACGACGTTGATTAATCTCATCAATGCTCGGCATCGGATAGGCGGGAATGGTTGTTTTTGCATCTTTTTCAACGAATCCCAAGGCACGGCGATCGCGGGGGGTCACCAACAAAATCGCACGCCCGGTACGACCTGCACGTCCGGTGCGACCAATACGGTGAACATAGGAATCGCTGTCGCGCGGTAGGTCATAATTAATCACATGGCTGATACGCTCGACATCCAGCCCCCGTGCCGCAACATCCGTAGCCAAAACAATATCAATAACACCCGTTTTGATTTGTTCAATCACCCGCTCGCGCTGTTTTTGTTGTAAATCGCCATTGATGGCGGCCGCCCGATAACCGCGGCGATTGAGCATCTCGGCAAGTTCTTCCGTTGCTGATTTGGTATTGACAAAGATAATCGTTGCATCTCTGTCTTCAATTTCCAAGATACGGCGAAGAGCAGTTGATTTTTGCTTGGCCGCAACACCCAAATGAAACTGTTCAATAGTCGCTGCCGTCTCCGTTTTTGCGGCAATTCTTACGACGACCTCATCGACAAGGTAATTTTCGGCAATGGTTTGAATCGGTTTCGGCATAGTAGCGGAAAACAAGATAATCTGTTTCTCTTTCGGTGTCTTACTGAGAATCCACTCAACGTCGTCGATAAACCCCATGCGCAACATCTCGTCAGCTTCATCAAGTATCAGCGTATTGAGATTACCCAGTTTTAACGTACCGCGCTCGATATGATCCATAACCCGCCCGGGAGTACCGACGACGATATGCGCACCTTTTTTGAGTCCCTGTAACTGCGTACGGTAGTTAGAACCACCGTAAACGGGCAAAATCCGTACACCGGGCAAATACTTGGCGTAGGTTTTATAGGACTCTGACACTTGAATCGCCAGTTCTCGAGTCGGCGCAAGCACTAACACCTGGGTCTGCTGACTGTCTATATCAATTTTTTGCAGTGTCGGCAGGGCAAAGGCCGCAGTTTTGCCCGTACCTGTTTGTGCTTGTCCCAGCACATCGGATCCTGCCAACACGTGGGGAATCGTTTGTGCTTGGATGGGGGATGGTTCATTGTATCCGCTGTCAACAACGGCATTTAAAACGGACTCAAGTAGTCCTAACTCCGAAAATCGGATATTGTCTGTACTATTCATTATTTTCGCCTAATGAGATGAATTGAAGGTCTTGATCAACCTGCTCGACAGGTCTGCCTTGTGTTAGTCAGTTGTTTCTCTGACAAACCGTGTAGTCAAATTGTTTATCTTATACCTTAACTACGGATTATGTCGCACCAACTGAATATGTCGTAGGGTTTTCTGCAAAAAACACTGAGAAACTTGTAGGTGGTGTTGCAACGCTTTCTTGTATCAAAGTATTGCCAATCAATTGTACGGTAATACCGTAAAAAGACGTAAAGCCGAGCTATTGTGACAGGAATAGAATAATTGTCAACCATAGGAAGCTCTGCAAAAAATTCCTTTTATAATGGTTTGATGGGTTAAGTGTCATTCACAGTTCATAACAAACACTCTCAATCGATGCATAAACAATCAAAAACATTCAGCTAATCGGTTAAAAGAACTACTTATTTTCTAAAAAATTCGGTCACTGCCAGATGTAATTAAGAAGTTACAGCAGGTATCTACTTGAATTACTACGATATAGGCAACATATATTGGACATATCTAACCCATTGAGAGGTCATTATGCAAACAAAAAAAACCGCCTACTTCTTCATTGCCGGATTGCTGGCATTACAGGCAACCGTAGCGGCTCACGCCGAGAAGCTGCCAAACTTTACCAAATTAATCAAGGACAATGCTTCTGCGGTCGTTCAGATTGAGAGTCGTTCCGGCATAAAAAATACGCGTTCAAGGGATCGGCATGCTTTGCCAAACCCAAACACACCGGAAGATTTATTCCGCTATTTTTTCGAAGGACCGAACGGCATGTTTGATCAAATGCCGCAAAGACGACGCAGCGAGTCGCACGGTTCCGGATTCTTTATCGATGAAGATGGATATATTCTAACGAATGCCCACGTCGTCAAAGACAGTGACGAAATCACCGTCAGTACAACGGAAAACCAGGAGTATCCGGCAAAACTCATCGGCATAGACGAGCGCACCGATGTCGCCTTGCTAAAAATCAAGAAAAAAACAATTCATCCCGTCAAAATCGGGGATTCCGATGAGGTCGAAGTCGGCAATTGGGTCTTGGCAATCGGCAGCCCGTTTGGTTTTGATTATACGGCAACCAGCGGCATTGTCTCAGCCGTATCGCGCAGCCTGCCGGATGGCACCTACGTACCGTTTATCCAAACCGATGCCGCTGTTAACCCGGGTAACTCAGGCGGTCCTTTGTTTAACCTGGACGGCGAAGTGATTGGCATTAATTCACAAATTTATTCAAATACCGGCTCGTTTAACGGACTGGCCTTCGCCATCCCCATCAACACGGCCATGAATATCGTCAACCAAATCAAATCAAAAGGCTTTGTTAGCCGCGGCTGGTTGGGTGTGGCCATTCAAAACGTCAGTCAAGACTTGGCCAAATCGTTTAAGTTAGATAAACCGATGGGCGCGCTAATTTCCAGTGTGGTTGAAGACAGTCCGGCGGAAAAAGCAGGACTCAAAGTCGGCGATATTATCCTGACCTTTAACGGCAAAAAGATCAAAAAATCTTCTTCACTGCCGCCAATGGTTGGTAATGTTACCGTCGGAAAAACCGTTGAAGTCGGCATTCTCCGTAACGGCAAAGAACAAATCATTGACGTTACCATTGGCGAATTGGACGAAGGTAATCATCAGGCGACAAAATTACAGCACGGTAAAAGTAACAACAAAGGGCTCATTATCGGCTCACTGACTGCCGAACAAAAAAGGCAAACAAATGTCAACCACGGCGTCGTTGTTACCGATGTTATTCCTAATTCGGCTGCTGATAACGCGGGACTGCGTACCGGTGACATTATTGTCAATATCGACAGTCAGCGAATTGATAATCCAGACGATTTTAATAAGGTGATGAAAAAAGTCGACGAAGATAAGATGATTGCCGTTTTGATCATTCGTCAGGGGCGCAGTTTATTCGTCGCTCTATAATTACCATGCACCTTAGAAAGTATGATGGCAAGTGTGGCATGTGACCGGATAAGCCGGCAACTTTCAATATAAGTACCGGGCAGGCTTGAGATAGGCCTGCCCACCGGGTTTATCAAGGCCTTCTAATTGCTTGATGAAATGATTATTAGAATAAGCAGATTTTTTTGTAAAAAAAAAACTAGCCAAGCGGTCATAAATCTGTAAAATATGCGCTCACCGAACGGGTGCTTAGCTCAGTTGGTAGAGCATCGCCCTTACAAGGCGAGGGTCAGAGGTTCAAGTCCTCTAGCACCCACCAGTTCCGGGAGTGGTAGTTCAGCTGGTTAGAATACCTGCCTGTCACGCAGGGGGTCGCGGGTTCGAATCCCGTCCATTCCGCCAATTACAAAAACCGCATAGCAAATCGCTATGCGGTTTTTTCTTTGCCTCAGCTCATCAAAACGGAAAAAAGGGAAAAGGCAACCGCTTTTGCGTTAATTCAGTCGATTTAGTCCCATCAATCGAGTTTGCGCAACCTGATATTGAGCTCTTTTAGCTGCACTTCACTGATTTCTGTGGGCGCATCGGTTAGCAGACACGCCGCTGATTGCGTTTTCGGGAATGGGATAACGCCGCGAATCGAATGTTCACCGGCCATTGCCATTATCAGGCGGTCAAGCCCAAACGCGATGCCACCGTGTGGCGGACAACCGTATTTTAACGCCGTCAGCAGGAAACCGAATTTAGCCTCGGCCTCTTCTTCACTGATTCCCAACAGATCAAAAACTTTCGACTGCATATCAGCATTGTGAATACGAATCGAGCCACCACCGATTTCCATACCATTTAACACCATATCGTAGGCACGTGATGACATGGTGGCCGGATCGGCGTTATTCAAATCCTCGATTGAAGTCACTTTCGGTGAGGTAAATGGGTGGTGCAGAGAAACGTAGCGTTTTTCGTCTTTATCGTATTCAAACATGGGGAAATCGATGATCCACAGCGGTTGCCAACCCTCGCGAACCATGCCTGTGTCTTGAGCGACCTTAACGCGAAAAGCACCCATTGCATCGTTGACGATATTTGCTTTATCGGCACCGAAAAAGATTAGGTCACCGTTTTGTGCAGACACTGCCTGCATAATATTCATTGCCACCGTTCCACCCAAGAATTTGACAATCGGCGACTGTAACCCTTCGGCACCGGCACTGAGATCATTAACCTTAATATAAGCTAAACCTTTAGCGCCGTAGCGGGCGACGTATTTGGTGTAATCGTCAATTTCCCTGCGCGTCAATTGATTGGCAGCACCCGGCACCCGCAGGGCAACCACACGACCGTCGTCGGCTCGAGCCGGTTTAGCAAATACATTGAATTTACAGTCTTTAACTAAATCGGCAATTTCGACAAACTTCAAATCAATGCGCATATCCGGTTTGTCAGAACCATAATCTCGTACGGCATCGGCATACGTCATGCGCAAAAACGGACTTGGCAAATCGACATCCAGATTCTCTTTGAATATATGGCGGATAAGATTTTCCATCATATTTTGAATATCTTCTTCGTCCATAAACGATGTTTCAATATCGAGTTGAGTAAATTCTGGCTGGCGATCGGCACGTAAATCTTCGTCGCGAAAACAGCGCACAATCTGATAATATCTATCCAAACCGGACATCATCAACAATTGTTTAAACAACTGGGGCGATTGCGGTAAAGCAAAAAATTTATTCGGGTGAGTACGCGACGGCACAACGTAGTCACGCGCACCTTCCGGTGTCGCTTTGGTCAGCATCGGTGTTTCGATTTCCAAAAAATTCTCGGTATCGAGAAAATTACGCATCGTCATGGCAACTTTTGAACGCAGGCGCAAATTCTCCTGCATTTTCGGACGGCGCAAATCAATATAACGATATTTTAAACGTAACTCCTCGCTGACCTCATCGGTCAACTGGAACGGCGGCGTCGGTGATTCGGATAAAATCTCAAAGTCATCAACATGAATTTCAATCTCTCCCGACTCCAGTTTCGGATTAATGGCTTCTTCACCGCGAAAAACGACTGTACCGGTTATACGAATACAAAATTCATTGCGCAATTTATTGGATGCCGGAAATTGCTTTTTATCAATAACGACCTGTAATAAACCGGTTGTATCGCGTAAATCGACAAACCATACGTTACTGTGGTCACGGTAAGAATTTACCCAACCACATGCCGCAATCTTTTGCCCAATGTGTTCCTTGTTGATTTTTGCACAGTAATGTGTTCTTAACATAGTTCTTTTTAAAACCCTTATAAAAAATCCAATAAAAATCTATTTGTACTCTTTGCGAGATCTAAGTAGACGTTTTTCAATTAATTTCCCCAGCACCACAACAACTATCACCGTCCACAATACGGTCCAACGATACGTTTCATAGGCACCAAACTGTGCGCCAATCAATATCGACGACGAACCACCGGCAAGATAGTCCGACAAACTCATTTCACTATACACGCTGTCCTGGAAAAAATAGCTAAGCGGAAACGCCAACCACAAGCCGATGAAACAATAAACAAGTGTCGAAATTAAGCGCCCTAAAAATGCCAGCATGGAAAACTTATCAAGTTAGTTTAATAGCCAAACGCGTAGTATAGCGTTTTTTTAGGTGATTGAGAACGAAAAAACCTTGGATGTTAGCCCAAAGCGATAAAGTCCTCTTCTGAACAAAGTTAAAATGTCCTCTTTTTGGGGACGACATGATGCAGAAGGAGACTTTAACCATGAGCCAT